>OJTC01000004.1_pt1 | contig 208129 bp, 182 predicted proteins | sample 1599601 | NCBI WGS metagenome assembly OJTC01 (sample SAMN04436982, study PRJEB24849) | human gut metagenome | biome: human gut; feature: NICU; material: stool | host: Homo sapiens | place: USA: Saint Louis, MO | collected 2010-07-03 | reverse complement strand
CCGGGCGTTACTGGATACTCACCACAGCGTTACTAAATCCGTGGTCCTAACATGTTCGTGCCCGGTCAACGATGGGGGCAGCGAGGACAGAACCTCAGGCGTGCTTTTTCATAGGAATATCATTCTCTTTCTTCTTCGCGCGTCACCAGCCCAGCGGTGAAGGCAAGTTCACTCTACCAATTTGTCAGACAACCTACCTATCGAACAGCGGTGTTCGATAGCCGTGCAACATCCCAGGCCGGTAGCTCAGAAACCCTCAGGCGGCACCCCAAGATTTCCCCTGCTACGGGTCCTCGCGTTAGAAGGAACCAATAATGACCAAGTTCAGCGGTGTCATCCCACCGGTAGTTACTCCCCTTACAGAATCCGGCCAGCTTGATACTAAGAGCTTCAAGAAATCAATAGACAGGATGATCGACGCGGGAGTAATGCACACGCAAAAATGGCAAAGGAACTCGGCTACGACGCAATAGTAGCTACCGCACCGTTCTACGCCCTCGGCGGCAAAGCGAGATTGAACGGCATTTCAGGCTAATCCACCAGGCTATCGATCTGCCCATTTTCGCCTACGACATCCCCGTTTGCGTACACGTAAAACTTCCTGGGGACTTTCTAATCAAGCTCGGTAAGGAAGGGGTAATCGCAGGCGTAAAAGACTCTTCGGGCGATGACGTAGCATTCCGCTTCCTGGTTGCTGACAACGACAAGGCGGGGCACCCACTCGCACTGTTTACCGGCCATGAAGTAGTAGTCGACGGGGTATACATGTCCGGGCCAGACGGTTCGGTTCCCGGCTTAGGCAACATTGCCCCGCATGGTTACGTCCGCCAATGACAGGCATACCAACAAGGTGACTGGCAAACGGTCCGGGCAGAACAGGAACGCTTAGCAGAACTCATGCGCATCACTAGCGTCGTCGAAGGAGTATCCGGCTTCGGCGCCGGGGTTAGGGCATTCAAGACAGCCATGAAGTTGCTCGGAGTGTTCACCTCCAACACGATGCCGGACCCGGTCAATGCGCTTGAAGGAAAGAACTTGCAGTTAGTGCGCCAAATTCTGGTCCAGACAGGACTCCTGGATGACTAGGGTAGCCGCCTTAGACATTGGCGGCACCAAAATCGGCGCAGGTCCCGCTAACTGTTTCGGCTTTCCGACATATCGGCTACAGGCCCGGCCTTCCTCTCACGGGAAAGGTCGGGCTTGAACGCTTCGCGCAAGTCGGCGAGCAGCATCCCGGGTGCAAGTATGCGACCGGCTCGATAAGGGAGAAATAAAGTCGGGACTCAGCCTGAGGGGTGCGCATAACCGCCCTAAAGCCCGCCGCAGAAGCTATCACTCGGGGTGGTTGGCTGCCCAAATGACGCGATCGGCCTCGTACAAGGCAATCTCGAGCGCCCGCAGCTGCCCCTCAAACTCGTCCTCGCCAACGCTTGGGAATCGAATCATGCCACCAATGGTGCCCTCGTGGTCGTGAGTGTATTCGAGGGCCGCATAAAGCGCCGCGTTCTGGAATTCGGCCTCCGCGCTCAACGATGCCCGCACTGCATACCCTTCACCAGAAAGCTGGTGCACGATATCGCGCCATGGCAGTGTTGCCAACCGGGCGGTCGGCCCGTCCGCGTCAAGCAACTCGGCGCTCGCGTACTGGTCATCCCCCTGCGCAACGTCAAGCAGGTTTACGCCCAAGCGCTCTACGGCAATCGGCTGCTCAGCGCCAACGAACCCCAAAGTCACAATGATGTCGGGCGCAGTGTTGTCAGCTACCTCTTTCAGTAGGGCTCGCGCGCCCTGTGCCTCCTGCGGCAGAATGAGCGGCACTACCTCGTGGCGCCCATCCAGGGCCTCCACCAACTTCTGCGTAATATTCCCATCGGCTTTGGCATCAAAGCCAGCCAACATGATCCGAGTCATTTCATCCTCATTTCCAAGCGCCGCCGCTTTAGCTTGTAGCTATCTATCACCCTGATTTTAGCGATTTGCCGCTATGGTTTAAACATGCGCATATCTAACTGGGATAACTCGGGCCCGGCAAACTGGGACCCCAAACAAAAAGCCCCAATCGACCCGTTCAACACGGCACGCTTCAACGTGCAACCGGTCGATCAGGCACTTTCTGGGCCGGCCTACCAACAGAATCGGTCCCTGAAACAGGCCGCCGTGCCCGTCCTGGTACTACTCGCGTTCATGTGGGGCATATATATTTTTGAGTCCGTCACGCGAATCGATTTGACCGCCTTACTGGGGATTCATGCCGGCCGCATGTCCTCGCTGTGGAACATTTTCACCTACTCGTTCGAACACCTAAACTTCCCCCACATAATGAATAACACCTGGCCGTTCCTAATCCTAGGAACCCTTATTTCCAAGGAAGGTCAGGCCCGCTACCTGTGGGTATCCCTGGCCGGCACCGTTGTTGGAGGCCTCGGCGTGTGGCTACTTTCGCCACAAAATTCCGTGACCGTGGGTGCTTCCGGTGTCGTGTTCGCCTACTTCGGCTACCTGATCACAGCCGCCATTGTGGAAAAGAACTCCAGCCAGAGGGCGGGCCGCATCGGCGTCGCGGTCGCCGTCGGGATCTTCTACGGATCCTCAATGCTGTTCAGCCTGATCCCCCGCGCCGACGTATCTTGGCAGGGCCACCTGCTAGGGGCCGTAGGCGGGGTCCTGGCCGCCATCATTATCGAGGGCAACGAGGCGCGTCAGCTCAAGGCTGCTCAGAACCAACCCCAGATTTTCCCGCCGCGCCACTAGCGTGCCGGCGGTAGCGGACGCCAATAAATAGGGCGGTGCGACCCCACTTAGGGATCCGCACCGCCTTTGCTATACGTACCGCGCTTAGCTGCCCGTGAGCGCACCAATAACGAACGTCACGGCTGCCGCTCCCAGACCAATTGCCAGCTGCCGCAGTGCTCGCGGTGCCGGCCTTGCCCCCGATAGCAAACCAACTAAACCGCCAGTGATAAGCAGCGCGACCCCTACCAGGCACACAGCCGCCGCCATAGCTGACCCGCGCGAAACCGGCAGCAGGAATGGAATGATTGGGACAATGGCTCCGGCCGAGAAGAATAGGAAGGAAGACAGGGCAGCCTTCCACCCATCCCCGACCTCTTCGAACCCATCAGTCTGAGTTTCTTCCGCCAGCCGAGCAGCCTCAATCTGCGTCACCATCTTGCGGGCCCGCTCTTCGGCCTGGTCAGGTTCCATACCGCGGGCGCGGAAGACGAGGGCGAGCTCGTTACTTTCCAAATCCAGCTCCGGTACCGCCTCAGCCGTGGCGGGAGACGGGTTGGACGCCTCCAGCAGCTCGCGCTGCGAGCGCACGGACACGTACTCGCCAGCACCCATTGACAGCGCGCCGGCTAACAGCCCCGAAAGGCCGGTGATCAAAATTGTGGAACCACTGACCCCGGCGGCGGCAACCCCCAGCAGCAGGGCAAGATTCGACACCAGCCCGTCGTTCATCCCGAACACCGCGGCACGGAAGGTACCCGCCATGCGCATGCGAGAGCGGCCCGCCAGGGCCCGCACTACCTCGGAATGGACGCGTTCGTCCGCACTAATCTGCGCGGGCGTCTCCGGCTCGCTGGCTGCCTGCCTTTCTTCGGCAGACTGGGCCAGGGCTAGCACAAACACGGATCCGAACGTGCGCGCCAAGGCCGCCATGATGCGCGTGCGCAACGGCGGAATAGGCGCCGGGTAGGCGTGCAAGCCCAGTTTGTCCAACCAGTACTGTTCGTGTCGCTGCTCAGCTTTAGCCAGCTTCAACAGCACTTCCCGCTCGACTCCGGAGCGTTTTCCCGCCAAATAAGAATAGGTGGCGGCCTCCTGCCTTTCGCTGGCAAGATGCCGCCGCCACTTCTTTATCTCAGCATTAGTAGGTGATTCCACGTCCGCTTACTTCTGCTCGGAAACTTCTTCGACCTCGACGTCAACGTACTGGGGGGCCTGCCCGCCCTGCTGGGCCGGAGGGGTAAACAGGCGGTCCTTGATGTGATCGGCAACCTTGTCGGTCACCTTCTGCCCCTGCTCAGACACGACCTGGTTGATCTTCCGGGAGGCCTGTTCGGACACTTCGCGCACCTTCGGGTTGTCCGCTACGGCGTGTACGCCACGAGCAACCGGCCCGGACGGATTATTTCGCATCTCGCGGCGAGCAAAGTAGACACCGGCGCCCAAGCCAAGCAGTCCCAAAGTAAACTTCTTCATCTTTCCTCCTATGTCAGCCAAAAACAACCTTACCGGGTGCAAGGAAAACTAGGGAGGGCGAACTTTACTTCTAGGTAACCCGCGAAACACTTTTGCCGCAGGAGAGGGCGTTTTCCGCCCAAATTAGGCTAGTAAAGTGTGATTCAGCCCGCGGAAGACATACAAGCTGGATCGAAGACCGAGGGCGCCGGAAGTGGCTCGCCCTCGGGCAAAATTTAGGTTAGATAATAAGGGATCCGCCCAGTGACACCGTAGATACGACCACGGTTGCGATCAGCCCTAAGAGGACGGGTTTGGGGCCCACTTTGATCAGTTCGGGAACGCGGATGCCTAGGCCAAGCCCGGCCATCGCCATTGTGAGCGCGGCAGTCTGCACCACTTTCGCGCCGGCTAGGACACTGGCTGGCAGGCTGATCACGGACCCTAGGATCACCATGGCCAGGAAGCCGACCACAAACAGGGGCACTAGTGGTGCAGCTTTGTCCGAACCCTGCCCGTTCTTCCGGAACAGGACGCCGAGGACGGCGACGACACCGGCCAGGCAGATCACGCGCGCCAACTTCACCGCAACGGCGGTGGCCAGGGCCTTCTCCCCCATCGCGGCGCCGGCAGCCACCACCTGCGCTACTTCATGGATGGATCCGCCCGCCCAGATGCCTGCCGTCACGGGATCGAGGCCGAACAGCCCCGCCAGTACAGGCAGCACGGGAATGCAGATAGTGCCATATACGACTACGAGGGCGAGCGCGGTAGCGGTTTGATCCTTCGAGGAGCGCACCACATCCTTCGAGCCGGCCACGGCCGCGGCGCCACAAATAGAAAAGCCGCACGCGATGACGCCCACGAGCGGCATCGGCATTCCCATTGCGCGGCCGATCAGCATGGTCGAGGTGACCCCGACCGTCACGATCACGACTACCAAAAGCAGGCGCTTCCAGCCGAGGGCGGCCAGGGTGGCTAGCGAGATTTGCAGGCCCAACAGCACGATTCCCAGGCGCAGCAGGCGCTTTGCCGACAGCGCTATGCCGGGACCGAAGCGTTCGGGCACCGGCCTGGTATTCGCCACGATCACGCCGAGGGCAATGGCTATGAGCAGTGCGCTAGCTAGAGGAACGACCTTATTTATCGCCATGGACGCTAGGGTGATTCCACCGGTAAACGCTAGGCCGGGCAGGAATTCGCGGACGCGATAACGTTTTTTCTTCTTAATTATTTCTTTTGTTTTTGTAGCAACAGCATTCACAACCCTAACTATCGGTCACCGGGGGCGGGGATGGAATACTCATTTTTACACCACTGCCATATAGTTTTGATATGCCTATGCCGAACCTGCAGCTCTTGGACCTGCTAGTGCGAGTTGAACAGCTGGGGAGCCTTTCAAAAGCCGCCACCTCCCTGCAACTGGCCCAACCCAACGCTTCGCGTGCTCTAGCCCGCTTGGAACGCCAGATTGGCCGCCCTCTGCTGGTGCGCTCCTCTTCCGGGTCCAAACTGACCTCGACCGGCACCCTGGTAGCCGGCTGGGCACGCCCTCTTTTGGCCGCCGCCGGCGAATTCGAAGCAGCTATGGCATCGCTAGACCACGCCGTACACAACAAGCTAGGGGTGCTGGCTTCCCAAACTATTGCCGAAAGCTACGCACCCGCCTGGCTCGCCCGCTTCCAAGCCGCATACCCGCAGGTGAGCGTCCACATGGAGGTTGCCAATTCCACCACCATCATGGATCGCATCCTGGCCGGTGACACCCGCCTGGGACTAATCGAATCCGCCACGGTCCGCCCCGGGCTACACACTCAACTAATAGGGCACGACCAGCTAATACTGATCTGCCCTGCCGCTCACCCGTGGGCTCACCGCCGCTCACCCGTATCGCTAAAACAGCTGGCGGGTACCCCACTAGTTGTGCGCGAACAAGGATCAGGCACCCGCCAAGTGCTTGAACTTGCCCTGGCCGATTTCCCAATCACCGCCCCCGCCATGGTGGCTTCCTCAAACGCGGCGGTGATCGGATCAGTCACTGCCGGGGCAGGGCCGTCCGTAATCTCTAAACGCAGCGCCGCGCCCGCCCTCGCACAGGGCACGATCGTGGAAGTCGCAGTGGCACACGCCCACCGGCTGCGGCGCCCGCTGCGCGCAATCTGGGCTAGCGGGAATGCCCCGGTCGGCCCGGCAGCGCACTTTGTGCAGGCAAGTCGGCCCTCTTTACCGCCGCCGCAGCAATAGCCGTAGTAAGAGGTACCGCTATGACCAGCCCTGTCACCGACGCGAGCGTCCGCAACGCCTCGGCGCCAATGTCCTCTGAGGCAAGCAGCGAGGCCAGCGACTGGTTGTAGAACATAACCAGCAGCAGCAGGGTGGAAAGCGCCGCCCCCGCATAGGCAAACACGATCGTGTAAATAGTAGAGGCAATATGGTCGCGGCCAATGCGCATGCCCGCCCGATACAGCGCCCATCGCGAATAGTGCGGTGCCGCCGCGCGTAGCTCCCACACGGCAGAGGCCTGGGTGATAGTCACGTCGTTCAGCACGCCCACCCCGGCCAATACGAGGGCGGCCACCGCCAATTGCCGAAAATCCAGCCCGGGCACGCGCGCAGCCAGTCCCAGTTCCGTTTCGTCGGTGAACCCGGACAGCCGACCGGCGTAAACCGCAATAGCGCCAAGGCCCGTGGAAATGGCGAGCGCTCCGAGCGTTCCCGCCAACGCCGCGCATGTGCGTAACGAGAAACCGTGCGCTATAAACACGACGACGAACATGATGGCAGCCCCGGCGACGAGGCCCACCCACACTCCAGGATTGCCACACACCAACGATGGCAGCATGAACAGCAGGAGGACGGCACCTGCGATCGCCAGCCCTATCAGGGCGAATAGCCCCTTCCAGCGCGCCACTGCCAGGACTACGAGGGCGAATAGGGCTGCGAAGACGCCAATCATGTGGGTGCGGTACACGCCCATGAAGGAATACTGCGGGCCAGCCGGGGTATCGAGTCGCATTACCGACAGACTGTCACCGGGGCTAATACCGGCGCTGGCAGCTGGCCCAGCCAGACGCAGCTGATTGGTTTTCCCCTTATCCTGGCCAGTCAAAACTGTTATGCGGGCCAGTTGGCATTTTGCCGCCGGGGAGGTGGCCACCGAATCTGGCGCGTTCTCCCCGGCAGAAGCTGAAGGAGTGGCCGAAGCTTCGCCCTCGGGCCGTACGGAAGATTCTGCACAACTGCCATCCAGGCCGGCAACTTGCACCGTTTCGAGGGTGGCTGTGGGCGCCAGCAGATAATTCTTCTGTACCTGCCGCAGCGCCTGGGTTTGCGCCCCATTCGGCCACAGCACCACCAAGCCCACCAGGGTCGCAATCGCAATTACGCCCAGTATGGTGAGCAGCATCCATTTTGCCACCGGCGAGGTCGAAGCGTTCGCTCGAGCGGCCGACATATGTGCGTGAGCGTGCAGATGAGAAGCATATTTGTGGGATATTACAGGGGCGCCCTCAGCCCTATGCGAATGAGTCATGGCGCTATGTTACGTCCACGCCGCCCGTCCTCGACATCGCCAAAAGTGAGGGCGATACCGATAGCCAGTCTTGGTGGCAGAGATTCGGCCCGCGAGCCTTCCTGATCGCGGAAGAATCAAATAAGCGGGCGGCATCCTCAGGGAAGGACACCGCCCGCTTGCTACCACAACAACCTACTGGTGGCGCTGACGCACCTGCTTTGCGGCTGCTACCAGGTTTTCAAGAGAAGGAATGGTTTCCGTGTAAGCTCGAGTCTTCAGCCCACAGTCGGGGTTCCCCCACAGCTTTTCGATACCGAGGCCGGACACGGCTGCCTGAAGCAGTCGCACTATTTCCTCAACCTGCGGTACGCGCGGGCTGTGAATGTCCCACACGCCGGGGCCGAGGCCGCGTTCGAAGCCGCGCTCGCGGATGGCGGGCAGGATTTCCATGCGTGAACGCGATGCCTCGATGGAGGTGACATCCGCGTCCAGCCGGTCTACCGCGTCGATGACGGTCTTGAAATCCGAGTAGCACAGGTGGGTGTGCACCTGAGTCTTGGATTGGGCACCGCCGGTGGCCAGGCGGAATGCGCCTACCGACCACTGGAGGTATTCCTCTTCGTTCTCCTTGCGCAGCGGCAGCAATTCGCGGATTGCAGGTTCGTCCACCTGCACCACGGGGATGCCGGCTTCTTCCAGGTCAGCAATTTCGTCACGCAGTGCTAGGCCGATCTGGTCTGCGACCTCACCGGGAGCCTCGTCGTCACGCACAAACGACCAGGCCATGATCGTAACCGGGCCGGTCAGCATGCCCTTCAGCGGCTTGTCGGTAAGCGACTGGGCGTAGGAGGACCACTTTACGGTGATCGGCGCAGGACGCACCACGTCGCCCCACAGGATCGACGGCCTGGTGCACCGGGAACCGTAGGACTGTACCCAGCCGTTCACGGTGGTGGCAAAGCCTTCTAGGTTTTCCGCGAAGTACTGCACCATGTCGTTGCGTTCGGCCTCGCCGTGCACCAGCACGTCCAGCCCAATGCGTTCCTGCACGCGCACTACGTGTTCGATCTCGGCCTTCATTGCCTGCTCGTAGTCGGCTGCAGACAGTTCGCCGCGGCGGTGGGCAGCCCTTGCTTTGCGGATCTCTACCGTCTGGGGGAAGGAACCGATAGTGGTGGTAGGCAGCACCGGCAGGTGCAGTCGTTCAGCCTGCTGGGCGGCACGTTCAGCGTAGGGTGCACGTTCGCGGTCCGCAGCGGTGACGGCAGCGGTACGCTCGCGCACTTCGGCCCGCCGCACCCCCGGGTGGGACTGGCGCGACTCAACGGCCGCATCCGAGGCGGCAAGTTCGGCCTCGATGGCTTCGTCGCCCTCTTCAAGCCCCTTGGCCAGGGCAACTACTTCTTCTACCTTCTGGTCCGCAAACGCCAACCAGGAGGCCACCTGCGGGTCCAGTTTCGTTTCCTTTTCAACATCGATCGGAACGTGCTGCAGCGAGGTCGAAGTAGTCACCGCCAGGTGTACCTGCCCCAGGTTTTCCTTCAATTCGCGCAGCTGGCCGAGGGCGGCACGCAGGTTTGTGCGCCACACGTTCCGGCCAGACACTATGCCGGCAGCAATCGTCCTCCCCGCCCAAGCTTTGTTCCATGCGGCTAGCGTCTGCGCATCCGGGGTCTTGCCCTTGACCAGGTCAATTGCCACAGCCTGCACCTTGGTGGCCGCGAGCGCTTCTACCGCATCGAAGGCATGCCCGTAAGTGAGCGCCACCAGCAGGCTTGCTCCGCGAACGGACAGTCGCTCGTAGGATTCAGTCAGGGCGGCAATGATGCGTTCGCGCGAGTATGCCCAGCGGTCCGAGGTCAGCGCCGGCTCGTCAAATTGCACCCAGGAGGCACCGGCGGAAACCAGGTCGTCGATCAGTGCTTCGTAGACAGAAAGTACCTCGGGCAGGCGAGCCAGAATGTCGTAGTCCTCGCCGGCTTCTTCCGACGGCTTGGATAGCAGCAGGAAGGTGACGGGGCCTACCAGAACCGGGCGGACACCCTCTCCTAGCAGCGCGGCGGCGCGGGAACGGGTAGAGCCGAGCCACTCGAATTTGGTTTCCGGCCCGATTTCAGGAACCAGGTAGTGGTAGTTCGAGTCGAACCACTTAGTCATCTCTAAGGCTGGGCGGGCGCCCTCACCGCGAGCAATGGTAAATAGTGCTTCCAACGCGGCGGTCGTGGAACTGTCGGAGGCATGCCACAGGTCCGGGCCTGCCGCCGCCAATGCCTTGCGTTCCTCGCTAAAGCGGGTCGGTACCGCACCGGTTGCCGCAATAATGTCGAGCACCTGGTCGTAGTAAGAGAAGTCTTCTGGAATGGAACCGGCCTCGGTTAGCCCCAGAGAATGGAGGCGTTCAGTGCGCGAACATCGCAGCTGATTGGCAGTTGCCACCAGCTGCACGCCACTAGTCTTGCCGGACCAAAAATCTTCTAGCACGCGCTTCAGTTCGCGGTGTACCCCGATGCGGGGGTAACCAAGGATGGAGGCGGAGGGGAAGTGCTGTTCAGTCATGGTAATCCTTAGAATTTTTCAGATAATTTTGTCGATTTAACGTAGGTTTGTCGCGATTTTGGGTGTAGTTCACCGCTGCAGGGGGACGCGCGGTGTTTTAGTTGCTGGGCGTTAGCCGATGCAGTGCTAGGTCAACAAGCTCGGTGTCGATCTCACCGCGCTTGGGCATTCGGCCGTTGCGGTAGCCTGAGGCCCGCACATATTCGACAACGTCGAGGGCGGGGCGTGGCCTGTTGAAGGTATACAGGTGCACTCCGGGCGCACCAGCGGCCAAGACCCCGTCTATTAGGTTCAAGGTAGCGCGAAGGGATTTGGCTACGCGTTCGCGCGCATCCGTGATTTGCAGGGTGCGCGATACTTCTTCGGGAACAGTAACGCCCGCAATCTTTTCGAGGGCGTTCAGGCGCTTCAGGTCTGTCAGCGGAATAATGCCGGGCACGATCGGCAGGCGGCCACCGGCAATGGTCAGCTCGCGTACCAGCGAGGCGTATTCGTCCGGGTCGTAGAAAACCTGGGTGATGGCATAGTCGGCGCCGGCTAGTTCCTTTTCCAGCAGGGCGGCAATGTCGTTGCGCCGGTATTCGCCAGAGGAGGCGGGGTATGCCGCAACGGCAATCGACACGTAGTTTTTCGGGTTGGGAGCACTGTCGGCGCCGGCCCCGTTTGGTCCCGCGCCCACGCCGTCTGGGAGCGTGTCCGCCGCAATTTCGCGAATCAGGGCAACCAGTTCGGCTGCTGAAGCCAGCCCTCCCGGTACTACTTCAAATTCGCTCTGCCCTGCTGGCGGGTCCCCGCGCAGCGCCAAGAAATCGCGGATGCCCGCGCGCAAAAGCAGGCGGATGGTCATTGCTAGTTGGCCGCGGGTGGCTCCCACGCAGGTCAAGTGCGATACCGCTGGTAGACCGGGGTGGCGGTCGAGGACGCGAGTCAGTACTCGCACGGAAGTGTCGCGGGTGTCCACTTTGGCACCGGAAGCCCCGTAAGTTACCGAAACGTAGTCGGGGGCGGCTGCAATAAGGCGGTCCACTCCGGCCCAAATGGAGGAAAGTTTCGAGGCTGAGCGCGGGGGGAACAGTTCGAAAGAAACGGTCGGATGCGCTACTTGCTGGCCTGGTTTGTAACCCTTGTAGAGGTGGGCCGTGGTCATTAGTCTCTCCCATCGAAACTGGCATTAGCACCCGCTAAAGGGTTGCTGCGGCGTCAACAAGCCAGATCTCTCGGCCGCTCTGGATGGCTATTTGACTCGTAGCTTAGAGCGCCCGCGGCGGCGTGCGCAACCGAAATTTAGAACCCTTCGCACCTCAGACGGTGTTTTTGCTGGATAATTAGCTCTTCTACACTCCTGTAAAAGTGTCCACATGGCGGTCACCTTTAGGTATTCGGGCCGAGAATGCGGCGAATCCGCTCTCGGCAATACGAATCCTAGGATTTTTTCTTCAACCTTTAAGGTTGCCTTGCTACCGTTATGCCCGTGAGCGAAGTGCAGATTATGACCCCACGTGGGAAGAAGCTGGCAGGCGATTGGGTTGCGCCAGTAGACTCTTGCGACATTTGTGTGGTGCTCGTGCACTCATTTTTGGGCGACCGCCATTCAGCCGGCTGGTTTGATTTCCTGAGCGCTGCTTACCGCGGAGCCGGATACCAAACCATGGCTTTTGATCTTTCTGGATGCGGCCAATCCGACGATGATGTGCTAACTAGCGACAACAGCGCCGAGGATATTCAGTCCGTCTGTAGCTGGCTCCTGGATAACGGGGTGAAGCAGGTTATTGTGCATGCTCACGGGTACGGGGCTACCGCCTCGCTTCGGGCCGTCCCACTGCCGGCAGCAACCATGATCCTAACTGGCCCAATTTCGGGGTCGACGCTGATGGATTGGAGCGCCGTCTTCTCTTCGGATCAGCTTGACCAACTAGAGATTGTTGGCCACACGATCATCCCCGGTTCCGAGGGCGAACGCGACCACTACCTGATTTCTAAGCAAACCCTGGCGGATCTGACCATTGTGGACACGCAAAAGCTGGCCACCGAGGTGACTTGCCCGGTGCTGCTCATTCACGACGGGACTGATCAGGACGAGGGCATGGTAGAATCTACAACTCAGCTGGCGGCCTTGTTGCCTGACGGCTCGCGGCTGGAAGTGATGCGCGAAGCAAATTTCGGAGCTGGACCTTCGGCACCCGAGTCGGGGGCGGCTGCCCTGCGCGCCAAGTGTCTTGACTGGCTTCGCCTGCACGCGCCCGCAAAGTAGGCGCTAAGCTCGTGCCATGAGCATTGTGGTAACGAACGAAATCAGTATTCATCCCGAGGACGCACAGGCCGTCGCCGCCCGCTTCAAGGCGAACGGTTCACGTATGGGGGACCTGGAAGGTTTCGAGGGCTTCGATCTGTTGCAACCCACAGATCCGGCTGATGACCGATGGCTGGTAGTGACCCGGTGGGCCAACGAGAAGTCCTACGAGGCGTGGATTCACTCCCACCACTTCAGCGCTTCGCACGGGCACAAGGCAGATGAAGAGGGCGGGCCCGCCCGCAAGGTGGCCAAGACCCCAGTGGTGCGCCACTACCAGGTGGCTCACTGCCAGGAGGGCAACTGACGTTAGGATTGTTCGGTGACTCAGAAGAAAGCAAAGCCTCATAAAGAACGGCGAGGGCGCAGGCCCGCACGTGGTTTCAAACCGTTTTCGGATCAGTTGCTTTCGGCCCGCCGGGCCTCAGTCCCAACAATTACTTACCCCGCCCAGCTGCCTGTAAGTAGCAGGCGGGACGATATTGCCAAGGCCATATCGGAAAACCAGGTTGTCATACTGTCCGGGCAGACCGGTTCGGGCAAGACAACGCAGCTGCCCAAGATCTGCTTGGAGCTGGGGCGCGGCATTACCGGAATGATTGGCCACACCCAGCCACGGCGGCTCGCTGCCCGCACGGTGGCTGAGCGCATTAGCGACGAACTAGGCACCCCGCTTGGGGAAACAGTCGGTTTCCAAGTCCGTTTTACTGACAAAGTGTCAGATAAGACCTTGATCAAATTGATGACCGACGGCATTTTGCTGGCGGAAATTCAAACTGACCCGATGCTTCGCCGCTACGACACGATCATCGTCGACGAAGCACACGAGCGCTCCCTCAATATCGACTTCATTCTGGGGTATTTGGCTCGGCTCCTGCCTGCCCGCCCGGATCTGAAGGTCATCATCACCTCGGCCACGATCGACTCGGAGCGTTTTGCCGAGGCCTTCGGCACTGACAAGCCCGCCCCCGTCCTGGACGTATCGGGCCGCACCTTCCCCGTGGAGGTGCGCTACCGCCCTCTGGAAATTGAAAACCTAGTCGAAGACGGCGGCGATATTCACGTAGAGGCCGAGCCGATCGACCAGGTGACAGGCATTATAGAGGCAGTAGACGAGCTGCTGGACGAACCGGGCGACTCGGGCCCGCGCGACATCTTGGTGTTCCTGCCAGGTGAACGCGATATTCGCGAAACGCAGGAGGCACTGGAAGATCACCTGAGGCATTTATCCGCCGGCTGCGCGGTCGAAGTGCTACCGCTATTTTCTCGCCTGTCGGCCGCCGAACAGCGCAAAATTTTCGCCCCCCACTCGCGCCGCCGAATCGTGTTGGCCACGAACGTCGCCGAGACCTCCCTTACCGTGCCGGGCATCCGCTACGTGATAGACCCGGGCCTCGCGCGCATTTCCAGGTATTCAAGTCGCACCAAGGTGCAGCGCCTGCCCATCGAACCCGTCTCGCAAGCTAGCGCCAACCAGCGTTCTGGACGATGCGGACGACTGGCGCCGGGGGTAGCCATAAGGCTGTATTCCGAGGAGGACTTCAACGCCCGCCCCGAGTTCACCGAACCCGAAATTTTGCGCACCTCCCTAGCGGCGGTGATCTTGCAGATGGCCTCGCTTGGACTGGGCAAAGTCGAGGATTTTCCGTTCATCGACCCACCCGAGCGCAAGGCAGTGCGCGACGGCACCCAGCTGCTCTACGAAGTTGGGGCCTTTACTCGCGAGGGCACGCTAACCAACATTGGTCGGCGCCTGTCTAGGCTGCCTATAGATCCGCGCCTGGGGCGGATGCTACTGGAAGCTGAACAACGCGGCTGCGCCTCAGAGGTGCTGGTCATCATTGCGGCTCTTTCCATGCAAGACATCCGCGAGCGCCCCGCCGATGCGCAAGAAGCCTCGGATGCAAAGCACCGCCGTCTGGCGGATCGCAAGAGTGACTTCATCACCTACCTGAACATGTGGCGGTATGTGCGCACCCTGTCGCGCGAATTATCTAATTCAGCTTTCCGCCGTAGCGCTCGCAAGGAGTACCTGCACTTCCTGCGCATTCGCGAGTGGCAGGACGTGGTTACCCAGCTACGACAGATGGCTCGCGATATTCACCTGAAGGTCCACAAGCTGGCCATGCCCGACCCGGCAGATCTTGCCGCGTACACCGCCGGCGCTACCCCCGCCAGCCCCGAGTTCAACGATGCGGTAGCAAAGGCGTGCGTCGAGCTGACGGCAGGCCCCACCACTACTGACGCGGACTCGATTCACCAATCCATCCTTACCGGCCTACTGTCCAACTTGGGCATGTGGGTGGCTCCCCACAAGGTGTACGAAGGCGCCCGCGGCACAAAGTTCGTACTGTGGCCTGGTTCCGGCCTTCGCGGCAGCCACCCAGAGTGGGTTATGGCAGCCGAGTTGGTGGAAACTTCCCGGTTGTTCGCGCGCACTGCCGCGGCCATCCGCCCCGAATGGATCGAGCCCGTGGCCACCCACCTTTCCCAATGTAGCTTTGGGGACCCTGTATGGTCTAAATCTGCTGGTAGCGCGGTAGTTACGGAAAAAGTAACGCTTTACGGCATGACCATTGTTGCCGACCGAAAGGTACGTTTAGCAACAGCCGCAAGACAGACTACAGACCCTGCCAAGGCACAACAGATGCTGGCACTGGCGCGGGAAATGTTTATTCGCAAAGCCCTTGTAGAGGGCGAGTGGAACAGCCGGCACCGTTTCGTGCGCGCCAACGCCAGGGTCTTAGACCGCGCCTACGAGGTGGAACGCCGCCGCCGCGAAGTGGGCCTAGTGGCCAGCGACGACGCCCTTGTTTCCTTCTTTGAAGATCGACTCCCCCTAGACGTTACCGACCAGGTCAGCTTCGACAGGTGGTGGAAGGGGGCGCGCCGGCGCCAGAGCGACTACCTAACCTACGGCATGGCAGACGTGTTGCCGCGTGGCGGGCAGGCCGACGAGACCGAGGATGCCCCCGCCCTCGACAAGAATGCCTTCCCCGACAGGTGGCAGCTGGGCGACATTGCCTTGCCACTCACCTACGTGTTTGCTCCGGGTGACCCGGCCGATGGGGTAACCCTGACGGTTCCCCTAGAGGTACTGCCCCGCCTTGAGGAACAAGAATTTCAGTGGCTAGTCCCCGGCTTCTTAGATCAGCTGTGCACCGGCATTGTGCGCTCGCTGCCCAAGGCGGTACGCCGCGAACTAGTGCCCGCCCCGGACGTGGGCGCTGCGGTGGCAAAGTGGATTCGTTCTGACGGCAAGACTTCCAAAGAAGCGGCCTCGACCTTCGCGCAGAAGCAGGCGGCCGCCCTCGACCAATCCATGGCCAGGCTGGCGTCGTGGGCAGGCATCGAGCCCAAGCCGAAGCCCCAGCCACAAAAAGACGCAAAGACCCAGCCGCAAAAAGACGCAAAGACCCAGCCGCAAGAAACCCGCATCAAAGCTGGCGAGGGCGACCTGGCCGTGGCCCTACGCGCCGGGCTGCGTGCAGTAAAGGCTGTAGACGTGCCGGCCACAGACATTGACATGGCGATCGAATCCCTGCCCGACCACCTACGCATGCGCTTCGTTGTCACGCAAAATGGGCAGCAGCTAGCAACCTCTAGGGAGCTGGTCTATCTGCAGCGCACGCTGGATACGAAAGCGTCCGCGGCGGTGCGCTCAGCGGTCTCCGGGGCGGTGGCCCGGGCGATGGCCGAGGCCGGGATGGTCGACCCGCGCGCAAAGAAGAAGGGCAAGAAGAAGCCCAAGCTGCCTGCTCCCAAGGTGGTAAAGGGGCCCAGCATCAAAGAAGAGGAAGGGCTTTCCTCCTGGCCAAGTCAGCACGCCCTCCCCGATTCGGTGGTCACCACGGGAGCAAGTATGACTGTGCGCGCCTACCCCTCGCTGGTCGACCCCTATGCTCCCGTGCGCGAAGACCTGGCTGACACCCCCGGCACCGGGGTGGGCAACACCGCTAAGGGGCAGGTAGCGCTGCGTTTGCTCGCAGAAAATTCCATCCGGGAACGCGAGCATCGCCTTGGCCTCATTCGACTTTACGTGCAGCAGCTGAGCTTGCCTACCAAGCGCATTACCACCAGGTGGCGTGGCAGCGAAGCGGCAGCCCTAGCCCAGTCTCCCTACCTCTCTACCGAGGAGATGGTGGCGGATGCGCAGTGGGCGGCGGTAGCAGCACTGCTGGACGAGGCACCGCAGGCGGGCTCCTTCTCCGAAATGCCGGGCGGCCTGCCGCGCACCAAGGACACATTCGAGCAGGTAGGCACCTGGATGCGCGACAAGTTAGAAGACCGCGTGTACCAGATCATGGGGCAGGTGGCCCGCGCCCTGGCAGCCAACGGGCGGCTGGACAAGGCGATACGCAGCGCCAACCAGCTGTCCATGCTCGATGTGCTAACCGAGGTGAAGGCCCAGCAAAACCAGCTGATATTCCCCGGATTCATCGCCCGCACCCCCACTTTCGCCCTGCCGCATTTGGACCGTTACCTGGCTGCCGCTCACAGGCGGGTAGCCCGACCGGGTGCCGACCAGCGGGCTGCTTGGCAGTTGCAGCAGGTTTCTTTCGAGGTCGAAGACGCCATCGAGGCCGCATCCTCGCTTCCGTGGGATGGCGCCCGGTGGGCCCGACTCGAGCGCGCGCAGTGGATGGTGCAGGAGCTTGCGGTGCAGGTGTACGCGCAGACGCTCGGAACCGCGGTGAAGGTGAGTCCGAAGAGAATCCGCGAATTGCTCTATTGAACCGCGCAATCTTGGCGTTGAGCCGCTTGCTCACGTAATCTTTCAGTCGTGGGATTGTTTCAGCGAATATTAGAGTTCTTTCGGGGCGGTAGTGCGCCCGAATCTGACGTGCCCGAACAGATCCCCCAGCCCGAGCAGCCGAAGCTAATCCCCGCGCGCAAAGTGCCGCCTCCTTACAGCGGCGATCCGCGCCTGCAGCAGGTAGCTCACGCGGTGCGTGAAGAAACGAAGACCGCTGCAATTTATTTGCGGCCGACCTCGGGAAAACCAACGTTAGCCGGCAATAAGTTGGGCGGCATCCCGCTGCTGGATGCGCGCGGCGTACCCCAGGGGCAAGAGGGGCCGCTAGCCTTGCTGTTGCAGCTTGACTTGGAAGAGCTCCCCAAGGTGTTGCCGTGGCTGCCTGATCGCGGCCTGTTGCAGATCTTCGTTGGCACGGACGCTGAATATGGTAGGGGACAAGCCCCGCTGATACGCCTGGCTATCAAGCCCGTTTCTATTGGAATGAACGCGCAAGAGCGCACTCGCGAGGTCTACCAGGCCGAGCTAAAGCATGCGGCTTTCGCAGCTGACGGAGAGGTCAAGGTTCGCGCCGAAGCCGGTTACGAATACATTTCTCCGTCCGAAGCAGGATTCGACGAACTGTATATTCTCCACTTCAACAAGGTATTCCCCGACACTCCCCTAACTTCCCTTACCGACCTGCGCCAATACGGAATTTACGAGGACGTGCTGAACGCCTTCCCCCTAAACACCGCTCCCCGATTGGGTGGGCGAGCCGACTGGTGCAAGGATGAACCGACCGCACGCGGAGAACACGTCCTCTTCGCCTTCGGCGGGGATCAACTGCGCACTGACACTTCGGTAGTAGATCTGCTGGGTAACGACAGGCTAGCTGCAGGGGCAATCACCGCAACAGATACAGCCTCCTTCGCAGACGCCTCTTGGTGGTGGGCGCGCCCCAATGGAAATTGATGCGGCCATTGCGCTCACTCGGCAGATCCTGGCCCAGCGCGGGTTGGACTGGCAAGTAAAAGCAGACCACGCCCACAGGCGCGCCGGAGCCTGCCACCACGCCAAGAAGACGATCACCCTGTCGCGGGTACTGTTACCGCTCTACCCCAAGGAGGCGGTCCGCAACGTCATCCTGCACGAAGTAGCCCACGCACTGGCGGGTGCCAGCGCAGGCCACGGCCCCAAATGGAAAAAGATCGCCGCCCAGTTGGGAGCCTCCCCACGCGCTAGCCTACCCGCCTCTTTGCCCACTGCTCCCGCGCCATGGATTGGCCGCTGCCCTGCCGGCCACGAAAGCCCTCGCTACCGCCGTCCCACGCGGGTGCTAAGCTGCGGCAAATGCTCCCGCCAATTTTGCGGGGACGCCATCTTGAGCTGGTATTTTCACGGCGAAAAAGTGCCCCCGGAACAGTTGGGGAGAAACTACCTAAAGCAGATGCGCACCCTCAGGAAAACCAATACTTGAAATAGGCGTAAAAATTGGCGTTGCCCGCCTGGGCACACTTATCTGAATAGTTGTGCGCTAACGCGTTGTCGTTCGGCTGGTACGGCGTGTAATTGTAGAGGGCGGCAGTGGCAGAATTTCGCAGATACACCGGAGCGGCCCCGCACTTTTTATTCACTGAAAACGGAATGTCTTGTTCGCGTCCGCTTTGGAAGGCATATTCGGCCGGATTAGCCCGATACCGATTGAACTGGCTGGCCGCCCAGTAGATCTGTTTCGAAAACCCTTTAAAGCGCGGGTCGCATTTTGCCCCATCCGGGCACGCGAATCCCATTGCCGAATCATAAGAGGTAGGTTTCAGATTCTTCTCCGAAGCCGTAATAAGGCCCTGTTCTTTTTGCAGAGTAACGAGTATTACCTGCGGGTTCAGGCGGCACGCCTCGGCGACTCGAGCAATGATCGTGGCCGCCGGAAGGTTCTTGCCGCCCTCAACGGGCCGACAATACTCCGTCCATCCCTGGCCTTCTAAGGAAAATCGTGCAGACTTTAGACACTCTATTTTTCCTCCGGGCGTGCACCTCTGCCCCGCTGACTCAATAAAACGTGCGATTGAGCGTTCATCCATGGAAAGCCAGTTCCCAAAATCTTCGTCGGAAATAATATTTCCCGCTTCAAATCCGGAATAATCCAACTTTGGCGTTGCTGCCGCAGAAACAGGCGCTACCGACTCGGGGCGATTGGCTTCACGTATAGCCGCGAGCGCGTATATGACCAAGACAACTATAAATACAACAAATAGGGCAGCAACTATGCGCCTGCGCCTGTATATTGCCTGCTTTTGGGACACGTCGCCACTTTCATTAGAAATCGTTAATATATATGCTTATCAGAAGAGGTGGCGAGCATGCCGCACAATAGTTATCCGCTATAACCGCATGTGGCAAACCTACAAATAGGACTTCTTGAAGCTGCTCCACCTCGATAAAGTCATACTCGTATGTACGCGTATTGCATGCACACACCGAAACTACTATACGTAACTAAAGGGCAACAATGTCTATGTCTGTTGATCTAGCGGCCCCCACTGGATGGGAGCACTCAAAGCGCGAAGCTACCCGCCAGGCACTCCTGGAAGGCGGCCTGCAGCTTGTAATCAAGACTGGTATCCCCGCCATGACCGTGGGAACTATTTCGGAAGCTGCCGGTTTTACCCGGGGCGCTTTCTACTACAATTTCGTAGATAAGTCGGACTTCGTATCCACTCTTATCGGCTGGTACTACCAGCACCTGCGCGTTCACACCGTAGAGGTGTGGGAGGAACTGCAGACTGTCCTCGAAGGTATCGACATGGACGCCCCCGCGCCCAAGCGTGCGGAAACTGCCCTAACTCCGTTCCTGGATGCCATTACCGGCAACCATAGGGCAATAATCGCCCAGGAAATGCGCCTATACGCCTCCCGCGACCAGCACTGCTACGAAATTCTGCAGTCTGCCGAGTTCGAATGGCAGCACGAAATTGAAGAGTACTTCCAGCGCATCATGGACGCCGTGAACATCAAGTGCACCGGTTCCCTGAAGGATCTGGCACTGCTAGCTCGCACCGCCTACACGGTCTTTGACGTCTACCCGGAGGGTTACACCGACCACTACGGCGAAACAGTAGGCGAGACGCCAACGACGCTGTCCACCATTTTCGAGCTAATGATCACTGACAAGTAGGCAATCCGCTTAGGCGTCGCAAAATTTTTGCACTAGGCTATTGACATGGAGAAGGAAAACGACCGCGAAGTTCTAACCTGGCAAGCCTTTGGCGACGGCATGCGCACGCTTGCCGAACACATCTACGAATCGGGATGGATGCCCGACCTGGTAGTGGCAGTAGCCCGTGGCGGCTTGCTCCCCGCAGGCGCCCTGTCCTACGCCCTCGGCACCAAGTCGATCGGCACCCTGAACGTAGAGTTCTACACTGACATTGCTGAAACCCTTCCCGAGCCGGTGGTTCTTCCCCCGCTCATGGACACTTCAGCACTGCGTGGCAAGAAGGTGCTGGTAGTTGACGACGTAGCAGATTCGGGTAAAACCCTGCAGCTAGTTGTCGACCTGGTGTCCAAGCATGGCGTTGTTTCTGCCGACGAAGAAGTAGTTGAAGTCTCTGAGGTTCGCAGCGCGGTCATCTACGAGAAGTCTCGCTCGATCGTCAAGCCAGATTACGTGCTGAAGAAAACCGATAAGTGGATCAATTTCCCCTGGTCCACCTTGCCGCCAGTCACTGACCCCAACAAGGTTGGGGCCTAGAGGGAACGCCTGTAGTTCGCGATCGTCGCACTGGCAACAGTGCGCACGCGAGCCCGCACGTCCTCCCTATTAGCAAGCTGAGGGTCGCTGAGCCGTCGCCGTACTAACACGGCAGCGGTATCGGCGCCCTCATTCATATATTCGGCCAAATTTTGGGGCTTTGCCGCGTGCGAGCGCACCCATTCCAAAGACACTACGCCCACGTGTTTTTCGATTGCCCGGGCAGCCTTATCTGCCAGCGCGGAAGCATCCCGGCTGATCTCTGGCATGTCCACCGGGTCCTTGCCCTGCTCCCGTTCGCGCCTGGCTTGCGGCGAGAGCCGCGCTTCCACCAGATCCACGGACACCTGCGAGTCGGTAATGATCCGCATCCTAGTGTTCGGATGCGAGCGGATCGCCCGGATGATTGCCCACAGCTCGCACTCAACGATGTCGCCCGTATACAGGTCACCGTTGCCTCCCCCAAGCGAATCAATCCACGCCCAGGCTCCCTGCGGGTTTCCTCTTCCTACCGAACCGTCCGTTGCCACTACTACTAGCGGTTTCACGAGGGCGTCCTCGAATTTTTTGCGGGTAGCCTGCGCTTTCGCCAACTCCCGCAGATGGGCCGCATTATCTCCGGCCCACTCAGCGGCCCGCGCGCGCACCTCAGCCCCCAGTTTGCGGGCAATCGGATCGGTGCCGTCGACCAGGGTAATTATTGGGAACGAATCTTCGTAAGATCTGATCTCGTCTGCCACCCGGCACGCCGAAATCCGCACGGCTGCCGGTTGTTTCCAAGCTACGACCTCGGAAAAGCGGCGAAGCACCATCATGGGCAGTTCGTCTTGCAGCGAGACGGGCTCGTCTATGCGCGCCTCGACGGCACCATCTTTTGTAGTGACGGTAATGACCAGCTCGGCGGGGCCCACAGAGGTTTGTACCGAATGTACAGCTATTAGTCGGGTCAGCCTGTTAGACGCTCTAGAGGCTGGCTGGCTCATTAGCTATAAACACCTTTCTGAAGTTAGGGCAGGCGGGGCGCCGGATCGCAGAAGGCCCAGCTACCGCAGGTGCACTCGGTAGGAGGCATCCACGTAACCGCGCTTGTTCCGCAGTTCTTGTACTTCCATAATAGTTTGCGCGTACTCGTGAGCCTTAGACCCGGCCGGCGGCAAGTATTCTACCCACCCGCTGTTGGTTAGCCGCAGCGGCACCGGGGTTGAGGTAGATGCTGGGCGGGCATTGACTGCGTACGGTTGCAGGATCTTTGCCAGTTGGATGTGAGCCGTCTGCTCCGAGACTACGGCAATCGATTCTGCCTGCGGCACTACCACAATACCCCCATCGCCCATGTCTACCTTTGGTAGTAGATCGCGCACGTGCTTTACCGGGAAGCGCCACAGCAGCGCCGAAATAAGGTTCGTCCCATTGTCTATGCGCAGGTAGCGTTCTTCCTTCTGCCCAATCACACGGATTCGCAGTTCAGGGGTGCCGTCTGGGCTAATGCGCAACGATTCAAAATTGGACCAGGCAAGATCCAATAGTTGACCCCTGGTGGATAGGTCCAGCAGGTGCCCAATCATCTTGTTTCTTGTGGTGAGCACATTCAGCTTGCCTGCCTTGCGCAGAGCCAGCCCCACCGACATGTACTTGCCAATACGAGTAATTTCAAAGAGCGGCGCCACCCCTTTTGACATGTGCTCTTCTCGGAACATAACCGTTGGCGCCGTTACTGGCAACAGCTGCGCCAAGGGGGACGTACCGAATGCATTACTCACGCTCTTATTGTTGCCTTTACGCACAGTTTTCGCATGTTGAAAGGTGCATGTTCCCTATGGCTCTACTTTTCAAGCAAAATTCTTGTCTATTTTTCCCGAGGGCGAGCACGCCGCCCCAGCCGGGCGATTATTGCTCCTAGTAGGCGCTCCTTACCGGGGCCTGAGCGGGCATAGAAAGGGGCCGGTAGGTTTCCCTACCGGCCCCTCTTCTAGCTATCTGGAGGAGACTAGCTGGCTACTTCTTAGCGGCGGCGATGCGATCGCGCAGTGCCTGCAGCTCATCGAGGAGGGGCTGCGGAACCTTGTCGCCAAACTGCTCGAAGTACTTTGCAGTATCTTCAGCCTCGGCTTCCCATGCTTCCGGATCGATGGTGTACATCTTGTCCCATTCTTCCTTGCCAAGGCCAGTGCCCTCGAGGTTGAAGTCCTCGAACTTCGGGTACAGGCCGGTGACGCCCTCGATGGCATCTACCTGGCCGGAAGCGCGGCGGACGATCCAGTCCAGGACGCGAGAGTTGTCGCCGTATCCTGGCCAAATGAAGTTGCCGTCTTCGTCCTTGCGGAACCAGTTGACCTGGTACACCTTCGGGAACTTGTCGCCCAGCTTCTGCTGCATCTCGAGCCAGTGGCCCCAGTAGTCGGCCATATTGTAGCCACAGAACGGAAGCATTGCGAACGGGTCGTGACGCAGCGAACCAGCCTTGACGTCAGTTGCCGCAGCGGTGACCTCAGAGGACACGTTTGCGCCAATGAAGACGCCGTGTGCCGGGGTGTACTGCTCTGCAACTAGCGGCACGTTGGTAGCGCGGCGGCCGCCGAACAGGATTGCGTCGATTGGGACACCCTGAGGTGCTTCCCAGTCGGGGCAAATGATCGGGCACTGCGAAGCAGGCACGGTGAAACGGGAGTTCGGGTGTGCGGCCTTCTTGCCAGCCTTTGCGTCCTCGGGCGTGTAGTCGTTGCCCTGCCAGTCGATCAGGTGATCGGGCAGTTCAGTGTCAATGCCCTCCCACCAGACATCGCCATCGTCGGTCAGTGCGACGTTGGTGAAGATCGAGTTGGCGCGAGCGGTGTCCATTGCCATCGGGTTGGTCTTGTAAGAAGTACCGGGGGCAACACCGAAGAAGCCGGCCTCGGGGTTGATGGCGTACAGGCGGCCATCCGGGCCCGGACGCATCCACGCGATGTCGTCGCCAACGGTTTCTACCTTGTAGCCCTCGATGGTGGGCTGCAGCATTGCCAGGTTGGTCTTGCCACATGCCGACGGGAACGCGGCGGTGACGTGGTACTGGTTGCCAGTTGCCTCTTCAGTCAGGCGCAGAACCAGCATGTGCTCTGCCATCCAGCCGTCTCGGCGGCCCATGGTCGACGCAATACGCAGAGCGAAGCACTTCTTGCCCAGCAGTGCGTTTCCGCCGTAACCGGAACCGTAGGACCAAATCTCGTTGGCTTCGGGGAAGTGAGTAATGTACTTCTCGTCATTACATGGCCAAGCAGTGTCTTCCTGGCCCTCTTCCAGAGGAGCACCAACGGAGTGAACTGCGGGAACCCACGGCTTGCCTTCGGCAATCAGATCCAGCGCCTTGGCGCCCATGCGGGTCATGATGCGCATCGAGCAGACTACGTAAGGCGAGTCAGTAATTTCGATGCCAAGCTGAGAGATTGGGCCGCCGAGCGGGCCCATCGAGAAGGGAACCACGTACATGGTGCGGCCCTTCATAGCCCCACGGAAGACACCCTTTTCACCAATCAGGGTTTCCTTCATTTCCTTCGGATCTGCCCAGTGGTTGGTGGGGCCAGCGTCCTCTTCCTTTTCGGAGCAGATAAAGGTGCGCGACTCGACGCGAGCCACGTCGGAGGGCAGCGAACGAGCGAGGAAACAGTTCGGGCGCTTTTCCTCATTGAGCTTGGTGAGCATCCCGGTCTTCACCATCATCGAGGTTAGGCGATCCCATTCTTCCTGGGAACCGTCAGAGAACTCGACAGATTCCGGTGTGGTGATTTCGGCAATCTTTGCAACCCACTGCACTACTTCTTCGGGTGCATTAGCCGGAGCAGCGGCCTGGATGTCCTTTGCGGTAACGGTCATAACTTTGTTCAGCCTCCTGAGCCTTGAAAGGGGCGTCAGCCTCAACGCCCGATGACATGTTCTATCTTTGCAGACGAAAATAACTTTTGCACCGGGCAGAAGTCCCTGATTTTTCTAACGCATCAAAAACTTGCCAACGCCCTTGCATAAACCTCATTGCGCAGGGAAGGGAGAGTTCGCGACCAGCGTTTGCAAAGGTGCAGGCCACAATGTGTTCCACGGCATTGTTCTGCATCACAGGAACATTCTGGATAGTTTAAAATTGTCGCTAAAGGCGAAATTTTAGTAGCAAAAATATTCCACTAAATGAACGGAGTTGCCATGCCCAAGAACCCAGAAAAGAACCCTACAGGGGACTTTGGTGCCCCAGTAGTGTCCGAGGAGCACTCGCTGACCGTGGGCCCGGACGGTCCAATCGTGTTGCACGACGTTCACCTGGTGGAGTCGCTAGCTCACTTCAACCGCGAGAACGTTCCGGAGCGGCGCCCTCACGCTAAAGGGTCAGGGGCGTTTGGCGTTTTCGAGGTAACCGAGGACATTTCGAAGTACACTCACGCAGATTTTCTACAAAAGGGTAAGAAAACTCCGATGCTTGCTCGCTTCTCTACTGTAGCTGGCGAAATGGGATCGCCAGATACGTGGCGTGACGTGCGCGGATTCTCGCTTAAATTCTACACGCAAGAGGGTAACTTCGACATGGTGGGAAACAATACGCCTACATTCTTCATGCGCGACCCACTGAAGTTCCCTCACTTCATCCGATCACAAAAGCGCCTGCCCGACAGGGGCTTGCGCGACAACAACATGCAGTGGGATTTCTGGTCCCTGTCCCCCGAGAGCGCCCATCAGGTGTCCTACCTTATGGGGCCACGCGGCATTCCGAAGTCCTACCGGCACATGAACGGCTACTCTTCCCACACCTACTCGCTGATCAATTCCGAGGGCGAACTGTTCTGGGTGCGCTGGCACTTCCACACCGAGCAGGGCGTGCAGAACTTGACCAACGACGAGGCCGAAAAGTTGGCCGGATCCGACCCCGACTTCCACAGGCAGGACCTATTCGAGGCCATTGACCGGGGCGAATACCCATCGTGGCGCGTGGACTTCCAGATCATGCCTTACGAGGAGGCGAAGACCTACCGCTTCAATCCCTTCGATCTGACGAAGACTATTTCTAAGAAGGATTACCCACTAATCCCGGTTGGCAAGTTCACGCTGAACCAGAACCCGACCAACTTCTTCACCCAGATCGAGCAGGCAGCATTTGCGCCCTCGAACATTGTTCCGGGCACGGGCCTATCCCCAGACAAGATGCTGCTGGGACGCGCATTCGCCTACGCGGACGCCCAACGTAACCGCATTGGCACTAACTACGCACAGCTGCCAGTAAACCGCCCTGTGGTAGACACGAACGCCTACACTTTCGACGGGCAGATGGCATTCGAGGACTCCGGGGATGCTCCGGTATACGCCCCCAATTCGTACGGTCGCGACTGGGGGCAGGCTGGAGGCGTAGACGAGGCCTCTTGGCAGAGCGATGGAGAACTGGTCCGCAGCGCCGCCACCTTGCATTCCGAGGACGACGACTTCAGCCAGGCTCACGATTTGGTGCGTAACATTTACACCGACCAGGAGCGCGCTGACTTGGTAGACACTGTAGTCGGCATGCTGAACGAAGGGCAGGGCAAGGAGCCCGTCCTCACTAACGTGATCAAGTACTGGAAGAACATTGACCAGGAAGTGGGCGCCGCCATCGAGAAGGGCTTGCGCGCCTAGTTCCTTCCCTGCGCACTGGACGGGTAGATACAGTGCACATTTCCCCTGGGGTGCGGCAGAAGCCGCACCCCAGGGGAAATCCCTTCTAAACGACGATTATTTGTAGGGCAGCGAACCATGCCCGGGATGCGGCTATTCAGGTTTTCGAGGCCACCCAAAAGGCAAGCACTTGACAGTTACTATTTAAGTCCGTATGTTTTATAGCAAGTACTTGATAGTCAAGTGCTTGCCATTTATAGGAGTTCGCATGGTAAACAAAAACAATAGCTCGCCAGAACGTCACTGCCCTGACGTTAACGGCGACAGGAACGACCAGCCCCCCTTCCCCGGATCGGACGAGGAAGATCTGCGCGGTCAGGTAGCTGCAAAGCTCCGCTACATTTCTATGTGGCAGATGCACAAGCGCCGCGGGCGCGGCAGCGGACGCGCTCCTTGGGCTGATCCAAGACACGGTCAGGGCCGCGTCTTGGCCCTTCTGGCAATGAAGGAGACAATGACTCAGAAGGAGCTCACCTACCTGCTAGGAATGTCCAGACAAGGTGCCGCCGAGCTAATCTCGAAGCTGGAATCGAAAGGACTGCTAAAACGCACCCCCTCAGAATCTGATCGGCGCGCAATGGACATATCGTTGACAGAAGAGGGCGCAAAAGCTAGGCAGGAACAAAAAGAGCAGCCTTCTTGCGAAGAACAGATCTTCGACGTGCTGACCGAAGAGGAACTGGCTGACCTAGTTTCCTATCTGGAACGGATTACGCAGAAGATAGAAGATTTAGACCCCAAGTTCGCTAAGCGTGTGCGGTGCGCTCGCACCGATTTCGAGCGCGGCCACGGCCGCTTCGGCCACCCACACATGGGAACTCGCGGTTTTGATGGCCCACATGAGGGGCCGCTAGGCTTCGGCCGCCCAGGCTTTCGGAAGCACCACTGCCGCATGCGACACTGGCACTAAACAAAGTGGGCTCCCCCGTTTGGTCGGGACGTAGACATAAATATTGGCCCTCGACAGGAGCTTTTACCTGTCGAGGGCCAATATTTTCAGTTACCGGAACCGACTATTCCGCGTTTTCGTTCATCCCAGCGTTGATGTGGCGCCCAATCCACGGAGTCAGGCATGCCAGGATCAGGGTGAAGACCAAGGAAACAATGCCGGTGCCAACGAACACGGTGGTGTTCGACAGATTGCCGGTATGCTGCAGTACCTGGGCGGTGATTGCCTGGCCCGAGGCCGAAGATAGGAACCACAGTGCCATCGCCTGGCTCTTGAATGCCCTAGGTGCCAGCAATGTGGTGGCTGCTAGCCCCACAGGCGACAGACACAGCTCGCCAACCGTCTGGATTACGTAGGTGAAGGCGAGTACCCACCAGGGCGATTTTCCGCCGGAATAGACGCTGGCCCATGCACCCAACCAGATGAAGGACAAGGAGGCGAGCGCCAAACCGATCGTGAATTTCACGGCGGTGGGGACGCGGCTACCTACCCTGGTCCAAAGGGCTGCGAACAGGGGCGATAGCAGCACGATGAACATCGGGTTGATGGACTGGTACCACTCGGGGTTGATGGTGATGCCGGCTACTGCCAGGTTGGTGTCGTCTTTGGCGAATGCGGCCATCGAGGACGCAGCCTGTTCGAAGATCATCCAGAACAGCATTGCAGCTACGAACAGTGGGATGAAGGCGGACAGTCGCGAGCGCTCCTCGACAGTAACCTTCTTGGAGCGGAACATCACTACGAAGTAGCAGATAGGTGCGGCCAGAGCCAACAGCGTTAACGAGTCTATCGCATTGACCAACCAGTCTTTGCCGGTCACCAGGTGTACCAGGATCAGTACCAGGGCCAGGCCAGCAATAATGCCTACTACCAGTACCCACATGCGGGAACGTTCACTCTGCGATAGCGGGTTGGGAACGTCATCGACGCTGGGGTTCAGGTACTTGCGTCCCTGAATGTAGAAGACGAGGGCTATGCCCATGCCTACTGCGGCCACCGAGAAGCCTGCGTGGTAGCCACCCCAGTTGCGGGCGGCAGCAACAATGAACGAGGAGATAAAAGAGCCAATGTTGATGCCCATGTAGAAGATCGAGAAGCCGGCCTCACGCTTAGGATCGTCGTCGCGGTACAGGTTTCCGACCATTGCCGAAATGTTCGGCTTTAGCAAGCCGGTGCCCAGGGCCACCAGGATGATGCCTATATAGGACATAGTGGCAATTGGGATGGCCAGGCAGATGTGGCCGCCGATAATGACTAGTCCGCCGTACAGGGTGGACCGTCGCGGCCCCCACACGCGGTCTGCGAACCAACCGCCCAGGACGGACAGTAGGAACACCGAAGCTGAATAGATCTGTGCCAGCGACTGGCCGATCGCGTCGTCAAGGGCCAGCCCACCGTTCGCCAGCGTGTCTACCAGGTAGTAGAGCAGTATGGCTCGCATCGAGTAGTAGCTGAACCGCTCAAATGCTTCGGTGGTAAATAGTGGCATCAGCCCTAGGGGATGCCCGAAAAATCGTTTGCCTGGGGGATTCCACTGTGACTCGGCGACGTTCGCCATGTTACCTCCGCGATTGGGAACAATTTCAGATTTGCCTTACTATACCCACATTTTGGCCATATCTGTACTTTGTATTCCGTTGAAAGAGGCTATTTCTATGCAAAACTTTCTTTAAGCTTAGTTAGCATTAGTCACAATTTACCTTTATTTATTGTCACAGTCCGCACGCGGCACTAACCTCGGCACGGACCCGTTCTAGCCGTTGTTTTGCGGCTAAATAGGGCACTTCGTCACCTGCGGGCAACACTACTTCTAGGTAGCACTTGAGCTTAGGTTCGGTTCCCGAGGGGCGGATCACTACCCGGTCGTTTGCTTCAGTTTGCAAAACTAGGACATTTGCGGGCGGCAGCGTGTCAGTACCGTTCGAAAGATCCTCGATCTTACTTATTGCTGCTCCGGCGAGGGCGGTGGGCGGATTTTGGCGGAGGCGCTCCATTGCCCGCTCAATTTCTGGGAGCGAGTCTACGCGGAAGGTCAGCGGTGCGGTTTGGTACAGGCCGAAGCGACGGGCCAGCTCGTCGAGCGCATCTTGCAAAGTATTGCCCGCTTTTTTCTGTTTGGCAGCGAGCTTGGCAATGGCTACCGCTGCGGCAATTCCGTCCTTGTCGCGCACTAGGGCAGGTGCCGGGCAGTGGCCGATGGCTTCTTCGTAACCGTAGAGCAGGTTTGGGGTACGAGCTATCCATTTGAAGCCGGTCAGAGTCTGCACAAAGTCCAGCCCGTTAGCACGCGCTATCTCTCCGAGTAGGCGCGAAGACACGATCGAAGTTGCCAGGGTACCGCTGCCTCCTTGCGCCGCAACGGCGTTTCCCAACAGGGCTCCAGTCTCCTCCCCTGATAGTTGTTTAAACCCCTGGCCAGCGGGTATTGCGACGGCGCAGCGATCCGCATCCGGATCTACCGCTATGACTAGGTCGGCGCCAACCTGGGTTGCGGTTTCGAATGCCAGGTCGAGCGCCCCGACCTCTTCCGGATTGGGGAAGGCGACGGTCGGAAAGTCAGGATCGGGATCCGCCTGCGCAGCCACCAGGGTTACGTCAGCGAAGCCAGCCCGCTGCAGCGCCTTTCGGCACAGGGGGCCGCCCACCCCGTGCATGGGGGTAAGCACGATTTTTAAATCCTGCTGCGGGGAAGGAGCCACCACCGCTCGTAGGTATTCTTCGGCCACGTCCACGGCCACTATCCCCTGCCGCGAGCGCGGCACTTGGTTTGCAGGCTTGGCGGCAACGATGGCCTCCGCGATCTGAGCGTCGGCGGGCGAGATGATCTGCACCCCCTGAGCTGGACCGGTGGCGATTCGGCCACCAAGGTAGACCTTGTAGCCGTTGTCGCGAGCAGGATTGTGGGAGGCGGTCACCATGATTCCCGCGTCGGCACCCAACTTCCGCACGGCGAAGGCGGTGATGGGAGTGGGTTGTGCGGGGGCCAGCTTGAGCGCTTCGCCGCCGGCCGCGCTAACGACCTCGGCAGCTGCTGAGGCAAGTTGGGCAGAGCCGTAGCGCGCATCGCACCCAATTACCACCCTGGGGGTTGCAACTTTGCTGTTCAGCCAGGACATCAGCCCCGCGGTAGCGCGCACCACTACCGCTTCGTTCATGCGCGACTCGCCGGGGCCGAGGGCGCCGCGCAGCCCCGCCGTGCCAAATTGCAAAGGCCCAGAAAATGCGTCCTTCAACTGGCCTTTCGCATCTTTGTCACCAGCCTGGGCGGCCTCTATGAGCCGGAGTAGTTCTTCCTTGGTGGCCGGGTCGGGATCTGCCTGTGCCCACTGTTTTGCCCTGGCTAGTAGCTGCATTAGTCCGCCATTTCCTGCAGGATTTTTGCCGACGCCGATAGACCTAGGCGGGTGGCTCCTGCAGCCACCATTTTCTGTGCCGCTTCGGCCGTGCGAATGCCGCCCGATGCTTTCACCCCGGCCTTGCCGGCCACAGTCTTTGCCATCAGCGCCACGGCGTGTTCGCTAGCACCTCCGGCTGGGTGGAATCCGGTAGAAGTTTTTACGAAATCAGCGCCAGCGGCTACAGCGGCCTCACAGACGGCCACAATCTGCTCGTCGGTTAGGGCTGCTGATTCTATGATCACTTTCAACACCGCGGCGGGGATAGCAGCGCGCACCTGCGCAATTTCGTCCTCGATCTGGGCGTAATTACCTGCCTTGGCGTTGCCCACGTTGATCACCATGTCAACTTCTTCGGCACCATCGCTGACAGCCTGTGCCGCCTCTGCAGCCTTGATCTGCGGCTTTACAGCCCCTGAGGGGAAGCCGCAGACGGTGGCCACGTGCACGCCCTCGGGAACAGAAAGTGGTAGAGCCGAGGGCGAAACGCACACGGAATAGGTGCCCAGCCGGGCGGCCTCCTTGCCTAGAGCCTCAAAGTCCGCGGGGGTTGCTTCAGGCTTCAGCAAGGTGTGATCGATCATGCGAGCTAATTCCGAACGTTTCACTTTTCCTCCTGTAGGGTCCGGCGCTGCCGGTTCCGCTTTTCAATTCGAGCCATGTTTGTATCGGCAACCACATAGATGATGGCACCGACCAGGGCTATCGCAGCCAGGATAAACATGACCGCCGCGTATCCGCCCGTGCCCCCGAGCACCCCGGGAAGCTCCAGGTGCAGGTCGGCCAGCTTCGCGCTGTAGGCAATGCCCAACGGAATCGCAATGTTCACAGTCAAGTTATAGAAACCAACGGCAATGCCAGATTGTTCGCCGGGAATCTTTGCTAGCGCAGACGACAGTAGCGGGGCATACATAAGGGCGTAGCCGCACGCGAACAGCAGCGAGGCCACGACGAACACTGCCGGGGAAGCCTTCATGAAGAAGCCCATGAGCAGCAGCGCAATCACAATAGAGGCGGCCGCAGTGTAGATTGCTTTGCGGGTAGACAGCAGTTGGCCGATCTTACCGGAAGCCACTCCAACCAAGATGGCGCCGACATAACCGGGCGCTAGCAGCAGGGACGCACCCGCAGCCTTGTAACCGTGTACCTGCTGCGCAACGGCGGGGAACAACACGATGAAGCCGAGCTGTACCGAGTAGACGATGAACACAAACACCAGCGCCCAGATATAACGCCCGTTCCGGAAGAAGCGGGGGTGCACTAGCGCCGCGGGCGACTTGGCTACGTGCACGGCAAATAGGACGATGCCTAAAAGGGTTGGCGCCAGCCAGACAATCTTAAATTCCTGCATGAACATGATCAGCGAGGAGGCGAAGATGGCGATCAGCGCCAGTCCGATCCAGTCCACCTTGCCGGTTTGTAGTTCTTCGTCCGCGGGGACGGTACGCAAAATAATTGGAATGGCGAACACCAGGATCAGCGGGATTGCGAACATGGCAGTCCAGGACACGTAGGTGGCCATGAAACCGCTGGCCAACGCCCCGAAGAGGGTGGATGCCTGGAAGGCAGCCGTCGAAAAACCAAGATAGGTTTTCTGCTGGGCCTCACTCAGCTGCTTCGTCACGTAAATGACGTACAGTGTTTCCGCCGCAGCCAGCCCCGCAGTTTGGACGATGCGTCCTAGCAGCACGAGCGGCCACGAAGCCTGCCCTAAGAAGCCCAGGAGGGATCCTACGATAGCCAACGTAATGCCCGCCAACATCAGGGTGCGGACGGGCACGAAGTCTGACAGCGCCGCGTAGACAACCGCCCCGATGCCGATCAGAATGCCCGCCAAGGATGCTTGCAGTGACACCTGGTTCAGACTCAGGTGCAGCGCCTGCCCCATCGAGGAAGTCATGAACTTGAAGCCATTGTCAATGATCAGGCTGAACACGAACGTGAACAGCATGATCGGGACCGCAGCCTCCGGTGAGGGCGACCTCTTTAGTTTTGCGCTCTTAGCTGCGGCAGTCACTTCTGGGCCTCCTTGGCTGCTACGGGCAGGGTCAGTTCGATCATCTTAGTGAAGGCCTCCTGGCGTTCCTGGGCACTGGTGTGCGCGCCCGTGACTATGTTGTCCGAGACGGTAAATATACCGAGGGCGTTAGCTCCGGCCTCGGCGGCTACCGAATACAGGCCGGCAGATTCCATTTCCACGGCGAGTACGCCCATCTTCGCCCACCGCTCATTCACGGTTTGGTCGAAGTTGTAGAACACGTCCGAGGACAAGATATTACCTACGTGAATCGGGGTGTCTTGGCGCAGCGACTCCTGGTATACGCCCTCGAGCAAATCCCAGGAAGCGGTGGGAGCATAGGTTCCCGGCAGGTTGAACTGGTTGATGAAATTTGAATCAGTCGAAGCTGAGGACGCCACCACCACATCGTATAAGTCCAGGTCGGGCTGTAAAGCGCCACAAGAACCTACCCGGATAACATTGCGCACCCCAAAGAAGTGAATCAGTTCGTGGGCATATAGGCTGATGGAGGGGATCCCCATGCCAGAGCCCATCACGGAAACCTGAGTCCCCTCATACGTGCCGGTAAAGCCCAGCATCCCGCGCACCGAGTTGAATTGGACTACGTCACGCAAATAGGTTTCGGCAATAAATTTTGCGCGCAGGGGGTCTCCTGGCATTAGTACCGTGTTCGCTATTGGTCCTGTGGGGTTGATGTGCGGGGTCTGCTGCATAACGATGTACTTCCGAATCGGAGTTATTGCGCCCAAAACTTAGGCTTTCGGTCCGCTTAGAAGACTAAACACTTTCGGCTGCCTTTACACCTTTCCCAGGTAGAGCCACTTTTCTTTGCCTGCCTGGTGCCGACACAAAGTGGGCGCAGGCGAACCCGTGCGCGCCAATTCCATTACCCGCAGGCGCGGAAAATGTGGAACGCTTAGAGCATGAGAACTGCTTCCGCCCGTCGTCGCTTCGGCCTACTCGCGCTATTACTGTGCCTTTGTGCCGTTGTTCTGAGTGGGTGCGAAGCGGATACTTCACTGCATATCTATCCGGATCAGACATACACGATGCACTCCACGCTGGCAGTGCCTGTCGAGGCCGGTAGTCAGCTGACGTGCACTTCGCTAAAGAACCTGCTGCTGCAAGCGGGCGGACAAGGGCAGACGCGCGTGGAAGACAAATCCACCAAACAAGAGATCAACTGCGTCATCGACTTCACCAAGCCGCAGCCGATCGCTAACTCTGGTTCGCCTTTCGTAACCATCAAGCACTACAGCGGCCGCTACCGCGTGTCCTTGCCGGGGGACCCTTCTTACTCCAGCATTGTCGAGGGCGCGCAATTCAAGTTCTCGATCACCTTCCCCGGGCCGGTCACCGACATTTCCGGTTCCTACGGGGCCAAGGCAGACGGCAACACCGTGACCTGGACTAACCCGCGCGTACTTAATACCGGTTTCGCTGTTGAAGGGCGCGACAATGCCGGCTTTTCGCTGTCGCAGGTAGTCATCTGGGCCCTAACCGCGCTTGTGTTACTTTCCGCTCTAGGCACTTCAAGAGCACTTGGCAGGCCCGATTCCTTTAAGAATATTCAGCAGCGGTGGCGCGCATTTTGGATTCCTACCAGACCTAAGATCATCGCCGCCCTCGACAAAGCGAAGGAACTATTGCGCCAAAGTGGCACTAAAGGCAGGCAGGGCGCAACAAAGGTCGGCCGTTCCATGGGGAGAGGCGTGAAGAGGGCGGGCTCTACGACCGCTAAGGCAACTAGAAAAGCCTTCACTTCTACCAGTAAGTTCGCGAAGAAGACGGCGGAGCGCGCTAGCTCGGCAATGAAGAACAAGAAAAAGTAGCCGCAAAGGAAAACTAAGAGGAGATCCCTTTTTAGGCTTTACAACCTCCGCACCCAAAGGGCTACACTGGAATGGTCGACGCGCGTCGAGAAGGCGTACGACACCCCGTCCCGATTAACAAAGGAGTTACGCGGAGATGAAGACAAAAGCGCTCTCACTTGGCGCTTTGGCCGCTTGCGCTGCACTAGCACTTACAGCGTGCGGCGGCAATACGGTAAGTGAAGAAGACATCAAATCAGGAAAGATCGAAGGCCGAGGCCCCATCACATACGTGCAGGGCAAAGACAACTCCGGCAAACTAGCACCGATGCTCGAGGACTGGAATAAGGCCCACCCCAAAGAGCGCGTGACCATGATTGAACTATCCTCCGAAGCGGACCAGCAACGCAATTCGATGGTGCAAAACGCGCAGACCAAGTCCGATTCGTTCTGTGTACTATCTCTAGACAACGTGTGGATGGCGGAATTTGCTGCCTACCGATGGATTCTGCCGCTACCCGAAAACCAATTCCCTAAGGAAAAGATCCTTCCTCCGGTGTGGCAGACCGGCATGTACCGCGGTCAGCTCTTCGCTATGCCGCACGGCTCCGATGGCGGCATCTTGTTCTACCGCAAAGACCTTCTGCAAAAGGCGGGCATTACCAAAGCCCCCAAGACCTGGGATGACATGAAGAAAGGCTGCAATGCAGTCCGGGCTCTTCCGGGCCACAAAGACATTGGCTGCTACGCCGGCCAATTCGCCAAATACGAAGGCCTAACCGTAAATGCGGACGAAGCCATTCACGCCTTCGGCGGCCAGACGGTTGACAAGGACGGCAAAGTCAAGGTCAACTCCCCCGAAGCGAAGAAGGGGCTAAAAGTTATCGCCGACGGTTTCAAGAGCGGCTTCATCCCCAAAGAATCACTAACTTACAAGGAAGAAGAAGGCCGCAACGCCTTTGAATCAGAGCGCGTCCTGTACTACCGCAACTGGCCGTACCAATACGCCCTCAGCAAGGAAAAACTGGGCGACAAGATGGGCGTTGCCCCCATGCCTGGCTTTACCGCAGACAAGCCCGAGGGCGGCACCTCCTCTCTAGGCGGGCACAACGCGGCTATCTCTTCCTACTGCAAGAACAGGGCCACTGCCCTGGACTTCATCAAGTGGTACACCTCGGAGCCCATCCAGAAGCGGCTCCTAACCGAAACCACTTTGGCTCCTATCTACACCTCGCTCTACGACGACCCGAGCCTGATCAAACAATTCCCCTACCTGCCGTCACTGAAGAAATCCATCGAGAGCGCAGTGCCCCGCCCGCAGGTTTACAACTACGGGGATGTTTCCACCACCATTCAGGACGCCGTATTCCCGGTGCTGAAAGGTGAAACCGAAACGGGTCCGGCCCTGGACGGGTTGGCAAAGAAGCTAACCAAAATGACCTCGGGGAAGTAAAGGAAACTGCCATGGCAAAATCTAAATCACTGGCATTGACCGATTCGGGGAAGGCGCAGGCGAAACTAGCCGGATGGCTGGTTTCCCCCACCATCATCGTCATTGCCATCGTCATCTTGTTCCCCACCATTTCCGCCCTCTACCAATCCCTGTGGGGCTTTCGCGGCATTGACCCATCCACGGGCTTCGTCCGCGACAGCGAACCGTTCGTCGGCTTGGAAAACTATGTCAACATCTTCCGCGGCGACACCGGCTCCCGCTTCTGGAACGCTTTCTGGAACACCACTTTCTTCGCCACTGTCACGGTAGCGATCGAAACCGTGTTGGGTGTGGCAATGGCCTTGATCATGCACAAGGCCATGAAGGGACGCGGCCTAGTGCGAGCCGCAATCTTGGTCCCCTGGGCCATTCCTACCGCTGTTTCCGCAGTGCTGTGGAAGTGGATCTTTGACGCGCACGGCGCCGCAAACGCCCTGTTCAACACGCAAATCCTGTGGGCAACTTCGGACTGGCCGGCAAAGTTTGCGATCATCATCGCTGACACCTGGAAGACAGCACCCTTCATCGGGCTGCTAACACTTGCGGGTCTTCAGGTCATCCCCGACGACGTCTACGAGGCCGCCAAGATTGACGGTGCGAGTGCCTGGCGCAGGTTCATGACCATTACGCTGCCGCTAGTGAAACCCGCCCTCGTAGTAGCGGTACTGTTCCGCATGCTCGACGCGCTGCGCATGTTCGACCTTCCCTACATTCTGATCGGTCCGCGCAAAGCTTCGGTAGAAACCCTGTCGATGCTGGTGCAAGACGACGCCTCAAACCTGCGCTACGGCAGTGCAGCGGCCTACGCAGTTGTGCTGTTCATCTACGTATTCATGATCGCCTTCGCCTTCGTCAAGGTACTGGGCGCAGAGCTGGTAGACGAACCAAACTCCGGTTCCAAACTGCGACTATCGCAATTCTTCAAGAGGTCGAAAAAGTCAATCACATCAACCAGGCCAGCCGAAATTAGCGCGGCCCAAAAGGGTAGCAGCGTTACCAGAGTTGCCAACGCTTCTGGGAAGGAGCAGACCCGATGAAGGACTCAAAGCTAAAAGTGGGACTGTCCAACACGTCCTCGTGGATAGGGATCGCCACCATAGTCATCTTCTGTCTGGCGCCCTTCTACTGGATGATCGTCTCGTCGCTTCGCCCCACTAAAGACATCTTCGACACGACCCTGTGGCCGAAGACGCTAAGCATGGAAAACTACACGCAGGTGTTCGACCCGTCGCGCCAATTCGGCAGGTCGCTGCTGAACTCGGTGCTAGTGGCAGGTCTAACCACCGTGCTAGCCCTAATCATCGCGACCGTCACCGCATACGCCCTGGCGCGACTGGAATTTCCTGGAAAATCAATCATCTTGACAATTGTGATCGCCACCTCGATGTTCCCACTAGTGGCCATCGTGGTGCCGCTGCTAAAACTGTTCACCGCATGGGGATGGATCAACACTTACCAGGCCATGATCCTGCCCGACCTGTCCTTCGCTTTGCCTCTGGCAGTGTGGAATCTGACCAGCTTCTTCAAGCAGATGCCGCGCGAACTAGAGCAGGCCGCAATGGTAGACGGGTGCACTCCCGGGCAGGCATTCCGCCGAGTCATCCTGCCCATTGCCGCCCCCGGCGTGTTCACCACCGCGATCATCGTCTTCATCAACACCTGGAATGAATTCCTGATCGCCGTTACGATGATCAACAAGCCCGAAATGCAAACAGCCCCCGTGGCTATCTCTAAATTTGGCGGGGTCAGCGGTTTTGAGACCCCGTTCGGATCACAGATGGCGGCAGGCGTGATAGTCACTATCCCGCTAGTGATCCTTGTACTGCTATTCCAACGCCGAATCGTAGCCGGCCTAGCCGCCGGTGGCGTCAAACAATAGAACCTAGGAGGGGGAATCTTGACCGATACCACTATGCGCCCGGACATGGATCAGTGGTGGCGCAGCGCAGTAATCTACCAGGTCTACCCACGATCCTTCGCGGACTCGGGGGCAGACGGCCTGGGGGATCTGCCTGGCATCATTTCGAAGCTAGACTACCTGGCCAAACTGGGGGTAGATGCGATCTGGGTATCGCCGTTTTACCCCTCGCCGCAGGCAGATGCTGGCTACGACGTTGCGGACTACTTCGACATCAACCCGGACTATGGCACCCTGGCCGACTACGACAAGTTGGTCTCTCGCGCCCACGCCCTGGGCATAAAGGTGATCATCGACGTGGTGCCGAACCATTCGTCCTCGGACCATAAGTGGTTCAAGGAGGCACTAGCTGCCGGGCCGAACTCGCCCGAACGCGACCGCTACATCTTCCGTTACAGCGAAGACGGGGCTCCCAACAACTGGGGTTCCATGTTTGGCGGACCCGCCTGGTCCAAGGTGGACCTGCGCACCGGCAAGGAAGAGGACCGCGGCTGGTGGTACCTGCACCTGTTCGATCCGGAACAGCCGGACTTCAACTGGAAGAACCCGCAGGTACACGAACTATTTAGGAACTACCTCCGGTTCTGGTGCGAAAAGGGTACCGACGGTTTCCGCGTCGACGTGGCCCACGGCCTCGTAAAGGCCGAAGGCCTGCCCGACGACACTATTGGCCCGGACCGGTGGGACCCGGAAAAAACCAGCGGCAAGAACGTGGAACCCTACTACGACCAGGATGGGGTCCACGAGATCTACCGCGAGTGGCGCAAAGTATTGGACGAATTCGGCCGCGACCGCATGATGGTAGCCGAAGCATGGGTTGATCCCCTGTCGCGCACCGCCAAATACGTGCGCGAGGACGAAATGAGTCAGGCGTTCAACTTCGCCTACCTGAAGGCCCCGTGGCAGGCAGCAGAACTTCGGCAGGTAATCGACACCACTCGCACCGAATTTGGCAAGGTAGGCGCACCCGTCACCTGGGTACTGTCTAATCACGACGTAGTCCGGCACGCGACCAGGCTGGGCTACGAGGTCGGCCACGACACCGAGTCGGGCATTGGCGCCTCGGATCCGCAGCCGGATCGCGAGCTAGGCCTCCGCCGCGCGCTAGCGGCCACCACGTTCATGATGGGGCTTCCCGGCGGCGCCTACATATACCAGGGCGAAGAGCTGGGACTGCCCGAGCACACCACTCTGGATGACGACGCCCGCCAGGATCCCACCTGGTTCCGCACCGGTAAACGCGTTCCCGGCCGCGACGGCTGCCGCATCCCGCTACCTTGGGTACACGACGCCAAGAACTACGGTTTCGGCACCGGCACCCCATGGTTGCCGCAGCCAGAATTGTGGGCAGAGCTGGCAGCCGACCTGCAAGAGCAGAATTCGGCCTCGCCGCTGGCGCACTACCGTCATCTTCTGTCCCAGCGCAGGGCATTCTCCATGGGCACGGGCGACCTCCAGTGGGGCGACTCGCCCGAGGACGTGCTAGCCTTCACCAACGGGCAGGTGCTAGTGGCACTGAACCTGGGCGAAGACGCCACCCTCAACATCGAGGGCGAAGCAGTGGTAGCCACTAAGGGCGCCACTGCCGAAGACGGCAAGGTACACCTAGAACGCGACAGCGCCATCTGGGTACACCTGAAATAGCAGAAAAGAGGGCGACACCGATGGTCACCAGGCAGGACGTGGCTCGCGCGGCCGGGGTGTCGCCCTCTACCGTTTCCTACGTACTTTCCGGACGCCGCCCCACCTCGGCAGCCACCCGCGAGCGCGTCCTAGCCACAGTCGAGGCGTTAGGGTACGTCCCCAATGCGACGGCTAGTGCGCTGGCGTCGCGGTCTGCGCACACGATCGGCCTGCACACAATTCCGGCAGTGTATGGGGTGGACTCCATTGCCACCGAATATATGGCGGGGATGCACTCGGAGGTGCAGAAGGTTGGTGCCTCACTGGTACTGCCGTTCCTAACCGGCTCGGACAGTGAAGCCTTCCGGCGATTCCTGCGCTCGCGCGTAGTAGACACAATGATTCTGATGGACGTGTCCACGGATGACTGGCGCGAACAGGTCATGTTGGAAGAGCATTTCCCGGGCGTAATGCTAGGGCTGACAGGACGCTGCGGAGGGTTGCCATACGTCGAATCTGACTTCGCGGCGGTGGGAAGAATGGCCGTAGCCGAAGGGGCAAAATACGGCCACCGCAACGCCCTCCTACTCACGCGCGACGTTGCCACCGACGGTTCGGTACCTCGTACCGGCCGCACCATTGCTACTTCCGCCATTGCTGCCTGCAGGGAAAGCGGGATCAGCGTGCGCGAAATGTGCGTCCCCACTCACCCGAGCTACGCCCTGGACGTGGCCGACTGCTTATGCCAGCAAGATGCGCCCACGCTGCTACTTGCCGAAAATGGGGAGATAGCAGCCGTTGCGGTAGCCATCCTAAAGGATCGCGGACTTGCCTTAGGGGTCGATTATTCAGTAATCGCTCTGGGCGGGGAGGCCCGATTCCACCCCTATATTCCCCCCATGTTTACCGAGGTCTCCGGGCCTCGGAAGGAAATGGGGGCGTACACTATTCGGCTCGCACTGGCCCCGCACAAGGCGGTGCGCTCAAAAATGTACCCACCTCTTTTGATAGATCGAGGAACCCTGACCAAGCCCAAACTCGGCCCAGGAGCAGAATGCAACTAGTATCAGCACAGACACGACAAGCAAGGGCGGCAGTAACCGCCCTCTTCTTTACCAATGGAGCGCTGATGGCGGGCATGGTACCCCGCTACCCGGCCATAAAAGACGTGTTCGAGCTGAGCGGTTCCACCTACGGGCTAACGGTCGCCCTATTTCCCCTGGGCGGCATGTGCGGCGGAGCCATTACCGCCTGGGCAATTCGCAAATGGGGCTCGGCGCGGGTCGCCGCCTCCGGAACCGCCATTTTGGGGGTCCTATTCGCTTTAGCCGGGTTCCTAGTATCATTCAGGGAGGCCGGATGGCTGGGCATCGACATAGGGTATGCAGCCTTCGCTGCCAGCTTCTTCGCTTGCGGCTTCTGCGACGCCAACGTGGACGTGGGCCAGAACGCGCACGGGTTGCGAGTACAAAAACAGTACGGCCGCTCAATAATCAATTCCTTCCATGCCGCCTGGTCTGGAGGCGTTGTCGCGGGCGGCCTACTGGCATCCGTCGCCATTGCCGTGGGGCTGCCAATCGGGTGTCACATGCTGCTAGCCGGCGGCCTATTCGCGCTGCTAGGACAGGTGGCGTTCAGGTACACCCTTCCCGGACCGGACGGGCATAACGCGGAGAAGGAAGCCAACGCAGCGGCAGTACATACCATCCGCATATCCCCCATCCTGGCCTTGGCCGCACTGATTTTCCTAGCAATCGCAGGCGCCCTGGTAGAGGACAACGCCCAGGCCTGGGCCACCCTCTACATGCGCGATTTCCTAGGCATTTCCGCTGCTTTGGCAGGGAGCGCCTACGTGGCCGCTTTCGCTGCCCAACTGATTGGCCGCATGGTTGGCGACCGCCTGATCGACAGTTGGGGGCCACGCACTGTAATCAGCCTAGGCGGGGTGCTAATCACCGTGGGAATGTTCGCGTCTATGCTTTTCCCCTCTGCTTTCACCACGGTTACCGGACTGGCACTGGCAGGTTTCGGATCTGCAACAATAGTGCCGATCGCAATGAACGCGGCAGACGATATTCCCAGCCTGCGTCCAGGTACCGGACTTGCCGTATTAGCTTGGCTCATGCGCGTCGCCTTCCTTGTCTCTCCCCCACTAATCGGCAAAATCGTCGACATATTCGGCGTCCGAGTCAGCCTGTGGGCTCTTCCCTTCGCCGGACTGGCAGTAATTGCGTCCTCGTTTGTATTAGCCGCCCAAACCAAACAAAGGATATGATCACCTGCGACCCGGCAGTTCGCCGAGCCGCAAGGACTGCAGCGCTGTCGCTCGGGATGCGACGAGCGCTCGCCGCATTTGAAAGTCACTCACTGCGCTCTTGCTCACCAAAATAGAGTGAGGACTAATGATCACCACTAATCCCGCCCAACGCAACTACAAAGTTGCCGCCCTCGTAGGCATCATTGGCGGTTTCTTCTCGGCAATCGTGAAATTCGGCTGGGAGGTTCCCTTCCCTCCGCGAACTCCAGAACGCAATGCGACTAACCCGCCCCAATCCACCCTGGAATTATTGGGCATGTCCCCCGAAGCGTCGCATACTTCTGTCACTTACAACGGCAATGCGCTGCCCATCTACTCGTTTTTAATTCACTTTTCGTTCGCGATCTTCTTCGCGGTACTCTACTGCCTGCTAGCAGAAGTGAACACGAAGGTCACCCTGTGGCAGGGTGCAGCCTTCGGCATTGTGGTCTACGTACTGTTTCACGTTCTACTAATGCCCGCCCTTGGCATTGTTCCCGCGCCTTGGAATCAGCCTTTCGCAGAGCACTTCTCGGAATTCTTCGGACACGTTGTCTGGTTGTGGTCCATAGAGATTGTCCGTCGCGATCTGCGCAACCGGATCACCGGAGAACCTGATCCGAGTCCGGAAGTACACGCTGCATGACTTTCCTTTCGCCGCTAGCACCCAACCACGCGTGTCGGTGCTAGCGGCGATATTAGCCCGCAGCCACTGCGTTTTATCCACTATGCTTTCCAGTGTGAGTGCAAATGAAAGCCCCGAGGAGCTACAAGCCCAACTAGCCGCCGCCCGCGCCGAAGCCGCAGAAGCAAAAGCCGAAGCAGCTCGCCTCAAAGCTGAGGCCGCCGAAGCCCGCGCAGCCGCCGCTCAAGCAGACCCTTCCCAGACGGCCGGGGAAGATTCGGATCAGCCCCAGACGCCACCGCCTGCACAACCCGATTCGAACACCGCCGAGGCACCAGCGGAAGGGTCCCATGAACCTTCGGAACTGGCACAGCACATCAAGGCCGGCTACTCGTTTACGGATGACCTACAGACCATAACTTTGGGCACTCTTCTTGAGGGCGGGGCCCCCACTCCCGGCGTAACTGCCAAGCTGCCGCTTTCGATCATGAACCGTCACCTGCTTGTTGCGGGTGCTACAGGCACGGGCAAGACACGCACGTTGCAGCTGCTGGCCGAGGGGCTCTCTGGGGCCGGCTGCCCCGCCGTGCTGGTGGACGTGAAGGGCGATCTTACCGGCCTGGCCGAGGCCGGGCAGGCCTCAGACAAGCTAACGCAGCGCACTAGCGCCAACGGACAAGATTGGAAGGGGGATGCTTTCCCCGTCCAACTACTTACCCCTTCCGGTGCGAAAGCTCCCGTTCCGGGCGCGCTGGTGCGAACTCGCGTCACCGATTTTGGGCCGCTCCTATTGGCCCGCGCATTGCAGCTCAATACCACCCAGGAGCAGGCGCTCCAGCTCATCTTCAGTTGGGCCGACTCCAACGGGTTATACCTGGTAGACCTGGGCGACCTACGCTCAGTAATCGCGTTCCTGACCTCTAAAGAGGGAAAGGCCGAACTGGCCAGTATTGGCGGGGTTGGTCCTGCTACGGCGGGGGTCATCCTGCGCACGCTCAGCGCGTTGGAATCGCAAGGTGGTGACAAGTTCTTTGGTGAGCCCAGCTTTGACACGGCCGACCTGCTAGCTAAGCAGGGCGAACGGGGCGTCATCTCGTTGCTTGAGGTCGGGGACATGTCCACCCGTCCCGCGCTCATCTCCGCCCTCATCATGTGGCTGCTGGCGCAACTATTCCAGACCTTGCCCGAAGTGGGCGACGTCGACAAACCCCACCTGACCTTTGTTTTCGATGAGGCTCACCTGCTATTTACCGATGCCACCAAAGAATTCGTGCGCCAGGTGGTGCACACGGTGCGGTTGATCCGTTCGAAAGGAGTCTCGGTAGTTTTCGTCACTCAGTCCCCCAACGATATTCCGGCAGACGTGCTAGCGCAGCTCGGCTCCCGCATCCAGCACGGGCTGAGGGCGGCCACCCCACAAGACCAGAAGGCGCTCAAGCAGACCGTAAAGACTTTCCCAGAAACCAGCCTGGACCTGGCAGAGGTGCTGACAAATCTGGGTACCGGCGAGGCCGTAGTGACCGTCCTCGACCCGAAGGGCAGGCCCACCCCGGTAGCCCCATTCTCGGTATGGGCGCCCGCCTCGGTTATGGGGCAGGCCAGCCCAGAAAAAGTGAAAGAACTAGCGACCTCTGCACTGGCCCAAAAGTACGCGACCGCAGTTGACCCGCACTCGGCCACCGAAGAGCTAGCCGAGCGCGCCCAGAAGGCGAAGGCGGAAACCGAAGCTCAAGCCAAAAAGGCGGCCGCTGACAAGGAGGCCCAAAAAGAGGCTGAACGGGCTCAAAAGGAAGCAGAAAAAGCCCGGGCCAAACGCAGCAAAGACATGGAATCGGTACTAACGAACGTGCTGCGCTCGGCTGGACGCACGTTGGGCCGCGAAATCACTAGGTCGATCTTCGGCACCCGCCGGCGCAAGTAGTTAGCGTTCCTGGCTGCGCGCTGCCAGCCCAATAATCCAAAGGCCGCACGCCACCAGTGAGGCAAAACCGGTGAATTGGGCGCAGCGGCGGGCCAGCCCGCCTACTTTACAGGCAAAGCTCCCCGGGTCAGCCAGCACGTCAGTTGCTACGTAACCGGCTAGTGCGACAACAGTGACCGCCAGAAGGGTCAGTGCGATGCGGCGAAGTAATTGCAATTGGGGCCTCCGCGCACAAGACTAGCGCACTCTTTGCCGCACAGAATAGCCAAAACATTATATTTTCCTAATGTTTAGGCCCTGAACGGGAACTATAACAATTCAATTTTGTTTTTTCGCCTGTACACTTGCCATATAACTGGCTAACAGAAGAGGTAGGCGTGCAACAGAACCTGGATAAGTGGCTCATCCGACTGGGTATCGTGATCCTGATCGGGTGGATCTTAACAGACATGTTCGGTACCTACGTGTCATCGCACATGACCGCCTACTCCAACCCCCTAGACTACTTCGTACAGGGCCTATGGAACTGCGCGATCATGTTCTTCACTTCCTACAACGGCATTGCCATTTTGATGGCTGGCCTAATCATTCGCGAAGTGCGTGCCGCGCGCGCAGAATTTCGGGCCCGCCCCGGAACTAATGTCCGAAGCGAGCCCGAAAGCGAAGAGCTACTGTAACTATTCAGTCTTGGTAATGTCCCCGGCGGGGGTGTATTGGCTACCACTTTTTCTGCCCGCTCGTAGGGGGTAGACATGTAGTGGAGTGCCACTACGGAGCCGATCAGGCCGCCCCACACGATCAGGATGGTAACCAACATAAGGATAATTGCTGCCCCGGTCACTTCTGGGCCTCCTTAATCCAGTCGACGTTACTCAGGTCGTGTTCGCCCTCAAGCGATTCTTCATCCCTCCACTTCACCAGAGGGAACACGACGGCAAATACTGCGCACAGTGCCACGCACCCCCACCCGAAAGCGGCCACGTACCAGGTGGGGTATTCTCCGTAGCCTTCACACAGGTAGTCCTTTATGGACAGCACCAGCATGATCCCTAGGAAGAGCGGTATGAACAGCCTGATCATCCAGGTCCACCAGCGTCCCACGTGCACGGTAGATAGTACGTTCAGATGGTCACGCAGCGGCTTCAGCTTGGGCCAGACCCATGACACGGCAACGGCCATGAGGATGGTTGCGAAGACGACGCCGACCGAATTGATGAACGCGTCCACCGTGTCCACGGCGCCCATGCCCGAGGTGGTGCCGTACAGCACCAGCGAGATCACGCCGGCTAAGGAGCCAAGCAGGATTGCCGCGCGCTTTACGGGCCAGCCGAACTTGTCGGCAAAGGCGCCGGAGACGACCTGTACCAGCGACAGCAGCGAGGTTACGCCCGCCAACGTCAACGAAACGAAGAAAAGGATGCCGAAGAAGGCGCCTCCAGGCATCATTGAAATGATCTTCGGGAAGGTGATGAACGCCAGGGAAATGCCAGACAGGCCTTCCAGATCAGACACTTGCACGCCCTGCTGGTATGCCATGAAACCGAGTGCGGAGAACACGCCAATTCCGGCCAGGATTTCGAACGAGGAGTTCGCGAATCCCGCCACTAGGGCGGTGCCCGTCAGATTCGATTTGCGGCGCAGGTAGGAGGCGTAGGTCAGCATGATGCCGAAGCCCGCCGACATGGAGAAGAAGATCTGCGCGAACGCGGCCATCCACACTTTCGGCTTGGCGATTGCGGACCAGTCAGGAGTGAAGAAGGAGTTTAGCCCTTCCATGGCGCCGGGCAGCAGCAGCGCGCGCACGACCAGGGCGGCGAAGACTATTACCAGCAGCGGGATAAAGATTTTGTTAGCGCGCTCGACGCCCTTTTGCACGCCAAGAGCGATGATGCCAACTACCACTACCCACATGAGTGCCAGCGGGATCATTACGCCCCAGACAGGGGAGCCGATAACGGCGGTCTGGCTGGAAGTTTCCAGGAACTTCGTGAAGAAGAACTTCTGCGGGTCATCGCCCCACGCGTTGGTGACGGCGAAGAAGATGTAGCGGAAGGACCAGGCCAGGATTACGGCATAGTAGGTCATGATGACGAAGCATACGCCCACGTGCCACCAGCCGATGAATTCGGCTTTTTTGTTGATGCGGCGGAATGCTAGCGGCGGGGTCCCGTGGAAGCGATGGCCGATCGCGTAGTCAAGTAGCAAGATAGGTAGGCCGATGGCTAGTAGTGCGCACAGGTAGGGAACGATGAACGCTCCGCCGCCGTTTTCGTATGCTACTCCTGGGAATCGCCAAATGTTGCCGAGGCCGATTGCCGACCCGACCGCAGCTAGGATGAAACCCAGTTGCCCGGACCATGCGCCGCGGGCATTAGATTTTGACTTAGTTTCAGCCACGTCTACCTTCTTTTCGAGTTAGATTGGGTGAAATTAGCCTAAGACCCGCGTCCATTTTCTGAACAGCTTGTCCGCATTTTGACCATTGTGCGGCGTTACCTCTGGTTGCGGGGTTTCGCCCTCGCGATACGCAGGTGCAGAAAATCGATGGCGATCCCCCTTCACTGGGGCGTCTTCTAGCGGTTTCGGAGCACCTCTCGCAGCGCCCCTACCAGCGAGGACGGCCCCGCGATCGCCTCTAGCGCCAAGTCGTCGCCCGCATCAGCAGCCTTCCCCAGGTCCGACTTTAGGGGGTAGGAGATCTCGGCTTGGTCGATTAGTTCGAAGGTGCGGGCCCGCCAATCCGGTTCAGCCAGGCGCAAAGTAAGGTGGCAATCCAAACTGCCCAGGTCGACCTCGCCCAGGTCTAGCACCGATTCGTCTTGCCCGTTCAGGCGGGCCCCCAAAAGCTGTAGCCGCACCTGCTTGGGAAGGTGCTCGCCCTCGCCTTGCAGGTGCAGGTCAAGGGCCCCTTCTTCCCGCTTCCAGGTGGCAGCCAGCTGTGCCCGGACGGGCGTTGGCGAGGGCGAATCCTCACCGCCGGGGGCGTCCTCGATGTAGGTCGAACGGTAACTGCCTCGCTCGCTTTGCGGAACCGCGAAGGCAAGGGTGAGCTCGCGGGGCGCGTGGGCTTGGTCTGCGGGGACGTCGCCCTCGAACAGGTGCTCGGAGAGGGGGATCAGCGCGCCGGCGCGCACCAGGGCCGGTACATGTTCCAAGGTGCGCCAGAAGCTGCGGCGGCCTCCCCCCAGGTAATGGGTGCCCAAGAAAAAGTCCACCCATTCGCCGCGCGGAAGGTAGGTGCTGGCCTTGGCAAGGTGGGTGTGCGGGTCGGCGGGCTCGGTGATGGGGGCCACCAGCATGTCGGCCCCGAAGAAGAAGGCGCCCGGGCTGTGGTAGGCGTCCATCACCTCGGGCTCTTCGTAGTAGAGGGGGCGCACCAACGCCACTCCGCGCAGGTGGGCCTGCCAGGCGGCTGTGTACAGGTAGGGGATCAGCTTGTGGCGCAGCCGCAGGTAGTTACCTTGGATGCGTTCACCGACCTGGCCGTAACGCCACGGCTCTTTCGAATTGAACGGGTCATTAGTCGAATGCAAGCGCAAGATGGGGCTGAAAACGCCCAGTTGCACCCAGCGGGTCTCCAGTTCGTTGTCCTTGACACCAAACATGTGCCCACCAATGTCGTGCGACCAGAAAAAGTAGCCAATGTTGGCGGCCGTGGCGGTGAAATATGGTTGGAATGCCAGCGAATCCCAACTGACCACCGTATCCCCCGAAAATCCCACCGGGTAGCGGTGCGACCCGGGGCCCGCATAGCGCGAAAACGCCAGGGGGCGGCGTAGCTTCCCGTCGGCGCGCAACCTAGCGTTGTCGGTGAAGGTCAGGTGGTTGAGCATCCATAGCGGGTCCAGCCCAGCGATCGAGGTATGTTTGCCCTGCTGCCAGTCCATCCACCAAAAGTCGACGCCCTGTTCTTCCAGGGGGTGTAGCAACAGGTCTAAGTAGGCCTGCAGGTAGTCTTTAGAGGCGCCGTCAAAGGGGATGGGCGCTCCATCTTCAACGCCGAGGGCGGCCGCGAAAGCCGGGTAGGCGTCCTCGTGTGCGCGCACGCCGTCGGCTGGGTGTTCGTTGAGGCTGACGCGCAGGTTGCGGCCGTGCAATGCCCGCATGAACGCGGCCGGGTCCGGGAAAAGTTCCTTGTTGAAGGTGTAGCCGGTCCAGCCGTTACCGTATTTGGGGTCCAGGTCGGTCAGGTGCCAATCCATGTCCAGCACGGCCACGGAAAACGGTAGTTTTTCGGCGGCAAACCGATCCATCAAGGCCAGATATTCCGTGTCCGTGTAACGGTGGTAGCGCGACCACCAATTCCCTAGCGCCCACCTGGGGATCAGCGGGGTTTTACCCGACAGGGCGAAAAAGGCATCGAGGGCTTCTTGGTAGGCGTGCCCGTAGCCGAAATAGTACAGGTCGCAGGCGCCTTTTTCGCGGGCGGTAGGCCAGTCCTGCACGAGCGGGGTAGCACTGTCATCAATAACCGCGTACCCGCGTGGGGATATGAGGCCGGGTTCTATGGTTACGGCGCCGTCGGCCTCGTCCAGGGTGCGGGCGGTACCGCCCAGGTTGGCCAGAAAGTCACCTTGGGTGGTCGGTTGGGCATCCCCGTAGTGCCAGACCGTGTTCCACCCCGTCCCCGTGTGCCCAAGTAGGGAAATGGATAGGGACGAGGGCGAGAAGGGGCCGCCACTGTAGCGCAGGTGGAAAGCCTCGGTGAGGATTTCAAGGCCCTTCCCGGAGCGAACCACACGGAAATCGGGGACCGGGAAATCCCGGTTGATCGCCATGAAAGAGGCCTGGTCAGCGAAAGTACCCGTGGGGGAATACTCCATGCGTATCAGGCGCGAGGTGAGCACCGTGAACCGGTAGGTGTCCCCTTCTACTACGGCGTCGGGGCGGGCGGGAGCTGGCGGGAATAGATTCATGCGTCAATGCTTTCGCATTGGGAGCCGAAACGCCAGCGGCCCACCCTGAAATTAGTTGCTACTTGTACGCTGGGCTAGCTACAGCGGCAGACCGTCCGCGGAAGGCCAACGCGGCAAAGGCGCAAATTGTACAGAGCGCGAAGGATCCGAAGCTCCACAGCAGGAAGAACATTCCGCGTTGCAAGTGGTGCACCGCTTCGGCACCGGCCGCGCCTGTCGCCCCCACGAGGTAAACGTTATTGGCGGCACCGAAAAATGTCCCAATTGCGATCAACAAGAATATGACTGACAGAATGATTCCTACTTTGTTCACTGTCGACTGCCCCATAGCGTCCTCGATTCCTCCTTCGGAATAATTCACTGGCGAATGTACAACAATTGCGGGGGGGTGCAGCCCGAAACAGCAAATCCGGGGGCCGCCCTCGACACGCATCGCCAAACCCAACCCGCGAGGCTTGGTGTTCCGCCGCGAACCAAGGTGTTGTCGACCAAGGATCGCGAGCCAATTTTCGCTCAAGACAACATCACCAAGCCCATTCGCGCTTCCACCTCAGAGCTATGTTTCAAAACGCTTTTCGTGCCAAAAGGCGGCATAATCGTTTACGGGACCGGAAAGTGTGGGGGCAAAAGCTAAGGAGGCTGCAATGGGTGAGTCAGAGTACATAAATCCGATGATCTACGACGTGATGAAAGAGATCGCGAACTTTATTGATGGGGCTTATATCCACTGGAGCGCAAATGCTGCCACTAAGCGCGAGGCTGATTATTGGGATAAGAAATCGATAGATTTTATGGATGAGGTCATGCTGGTTGATCCTTCTGATAAGCGGGCTGTGCAAGCCAAGGTTGATGAGCTAGCAAAGATCTGGAAGTCTCTCCCAAGACAGGCCCCAAAGATAGACTCCCTATGAGCGCTGAACTTTCACTGTATGCACTGAACCTGAACACATACGCGCAGGGCGGGTACGCACCTATTCGCTCGAAGAAGTAGCTGCCGAGTTCGGCATCGAAGATTTATCCTCCTGACACGACGCGCAAATAGCTGCGCAAAAACTCCCGGCAACCACCGGGGCGTGTTGCCGTTACGCCGCGAAACCAGGGGAACCCCCGCGAACCTTGGTGTTCTGCCGCGAAACCAGGTGTTGTCGACCAAGGTTCGCGGATTCGACCAAGACTCACGAAACTAGACCGCCGCCTCGCCCTCCCCGAAAGACGACTCTCGGGCACGCGCTGCCTGCGAAAGATACAATTGACCTTATGGTCGGCCCGCAGTTGCGTACGCGCTCCGCCTAGAGGGCGCAGGCAGGCACCCGCGTGGATGCTCGCCCTCATGCTAGGCGGTGACTTATGACTCAATATGTGGCCCTCCGGAACAAAATAGCCTCTAGTTTGATTGCATCTTTATATGGACAGCTCTACATCTGCTCAGCCGCTCGTGCGGATCCGCGACGTGCACAAACGCTTCGGCAGTTTCGAAGCTCTGCGCGGAGTCAACCTGGATATTTACCCGGGCGAGGTCGTAGCGCTAATTGGCGCCTCCGGCTCCGGCAAATCCACGCTGTGTAGGTGTATCAATCGGCTGGAAACCATCAGCAGCGGCTCAATTGAAATCGACGGTCGCCCGCTCCCCCAAGAAGGTAAGGAATTGGCGGCACTGCGCGCCGAAATTGGCATGGTCTTCCAATCCTTCAACCTGTTCGAACACAAAACGGCGCTGGACAACATCACCCTTGCTCCCATCAAAGTGCGCCACGAAAAACCTGCCGACGCCCGCGAAAACGCGCGAAAGCTATTGCAGCGCGTCGGGCTCGGCGACAAAGCAGATTCATTCCCTGCGCAACTATCAGGAGGGCAGCAGCAGCGAGTTGCAATAGCGCGCTGCTTAGCTATGTCACCCAAAATGATGCTGTTCGACGAACCGACCTCCGCCCTCGACCCGGAAATGATCAACGAGGTCCTGGACGTCATCGACGAACTAGCAAAAGGCGGCATGACCATGCTGATCGTCACCCACGAAATGGGATTTGCCCGCCAAGTAGCCGACCGGGTCGCCTTCATTGACGACGGCAACATTGTCGAGGACGCACCCCCGGAAGAATTCTTCACAAACCCGAAGACAGAGCGCGCGAGGGCGTTCCTGTCAAAAATTCTGAACCACTAATCCCCGCAGGGATAGGAGTCACCCATGAAACTTCGTAAACTAGGCGCCATTGCGGCCGCCGCAGCACTCAGCGTTTCCGCTCTGGCAGCATGCTCTGGACCGGACAAGGGAGGGGCAAACAATTCCGGCTCCGGATCCGACAAGTCAGCCTCTAAGCAGGCCTCCGGCGAGCGCATCAGCGTAGCCGACTTCGACAAACTGGTCGCCTCCGGCCCGGTAGCCGACGACGCCGAAATCCAGAAGAGCCCCTGGGCCAAGGCCATCAAAGAAAAGGGCAAGCTAGCGTACGGCGGCGTGGGCACTTCGCCAATCTTCGCCCTCACCGACGTGACGTCGAATCGCGTGACCGGCTTCGACGCTGGCATTGCTGACCTGCTAGCCCACTACATCTTGGGCGGCAGTGAAGCCGACGTGGCAAAGCATTCCTCAATGACCGTGATGACACCCGACACCCGCGAACCGCGCCTAATTGACGGGTCTGTGGACACCGTAATCGCAACCTACTCGGTAACCCCCGAGCGCCTCGAAAAGGTAAACTTCGCCGGCCCCTACTACTCCTCCGGCATCTCTGTCCTGGTGAAGGACGACAACAATGACGTGAAGTCCATTGACGACCTGAAGGGTAAGAAGATTGCCGTCCAGTCCGGCTCCACGGCGTTGAAGGTCGTCGAAGCGAAGATCCCGGACGCAAAGCAGACCCTGTTCGAAAACAGTGAAGCCTGCGTGACTGCCGTGAAGCAGGGCCAGGTAGACGCGTACGTGCAAGACGAGGCCATGCTGCTGTCCACCGTGGCAAAATCCGACGGCAACATTAAGGTAGTCGGCAAGCCGATCACCCAGGATCCTTACGGCATCGGCCTACCCAAGGAGCACAAGGACGCGGTCGAATTCGTAAACGGCTTCCTGAAGAAGATCGAAGAGGACGGCACTTGGAAGAAGCTGTGGGACAAGACCGTCGGCCCGTTCTCGACCACCGACGCCCCCAAGCCGCCCACCATTGGCGACTTCGGCGAGGCAGCACAGAAGAAGTAACTGTTGCAGCTGATCGTTGACAATTTCGGCCTGCTACTAGCCGGGCTCGGCCGCACCCTGGTGTTGGCCGTGCTCGGCTACGCTGGCGCGCTAGTTGTGGGTACCGTGATCGCCATTTTTAGGGTGTGTCCGGTGCCCGTCCTGCGCGCTTTCGGCACAATCTACGTGGAATTCTTCCGGAATATTCCACTGCTGACGCTGCTTATCCTGACCGCTTTCGGCCTGCCCGACACCGGCCTGCAGATAGGCTTTTTCGGATCTGCCGTCACCGCAATTATCATGTCCTCGGCCGCGTTCGTGTGCGAAACAATCCGTTCCGGTATCAACACAGTTTCCGTGGGCCAATCCGAGGCCGCCAGGTCACTAGGCATGAACATGTTCCAGCAGCTGGCACACGTCGTGCTGCCGCAAGCATTCGCGGCGATGATCCAACCCCTAGTGAACGTGTTCATCGGGGCCCTAATTGGCACCTCCTTGGCGGCAGCCGTGGGCGTGCCCGAGCTAACCAACATCACCCAACAGTTGAACATCAAATACGCCGAAGCCGTGCTGCTATTCCTGATCTCTGGTATCTGCTACCTGGTAATAGCTTTAGGGGCCGGCGCCATTGGTGGATACCTGCAGCGCCGCGTCGATGCCCGTCACATGGTAAAGCGTACTGACGAGGGCGCCGCCGCAGTTGACCGCTTCGAGGTAGAGCAGGCGGGACTATGAGCAGCAAAACCCAAACCCCCACCCGCGTCCTCTTTGACGTCCCAGGCCCGAAGGGGCGCCGCCGCATATGGATCATCTCGGTCTTGGCGGTCCTCGTGTTCGTAGCCGCCGCAGCCGGCGGCATCTACCAGCTGTGGTGGAACTACCAGCTACTTCCTGAAAAATGGCTACCATTTACCCAACCGGCCACCCTAAAATTCTTCGGCCGGGGCGTGGTGGGCACGCTACTGGCAACAGGCGTGGCCGCCCTCTTCACCTTCCCACTGGCGTTGGCGCTGGCGTTGGGACGCGAAGCAAAAAACCGAATCGTTTCCAAAGTGAGCGGAGCCTGGGTGGAAGTATTCCGCTCCCTGCCACTACTGCTGGTCATCTACGCCTTCATGCTGGCCCTGCCGCGCTACGGCATACGCTTTTCCACCTTCTGGCTGCTGGTCATCCCCATGATCATTTCCTGCTCGGCCACCACCGCCGAGGTATTCCGTGCCGGCCTGCGAGCTGTCCCCCGGGGCCAAAGCGAGGCCGCACTATCTTTAGGGATGCTGCCAAAACAGGTGAGCGCCCTCGTCATAATCCCACAGGCGATACGACTAGTTGCCCCAAACTTGCTCACCCAGCTGGTGTCGCTGCTGAAAGACTCCACACTCGGGTACGTCGTTTCATATTTTGACCTGATGCATCAAGGACAATTGTTCTCAGCGCAGGCAAACAGCTACATACAAACCTACTTCTTAATTGCTTTAATCTACATCGCCATTAACATTGTTTTAACTCGCGTCGCAGATAGGTGGCGGGAGCGCCGAAACTAACTACTGTCGTGGAAGGACGAAACATGTGCCGCATGCTGGTATATGTTGGCCCGCGGGCAAAATCCCCGGCTGACATACTGGGCAATGGTTTGGCTGAACTCGTAGATCTTTCCCACGAACACTGCCACGGGTGGGGCGAAGCCACCATGGACAGTGCGCCTGGGAAATTCGCGGTTCGTCGCTGCCTGGAGCCGGCATTCATGTGTAACGAATTCGCCCGCATCAGCCGAATGCCCGGCAAAAACGTCATGCTACACCTGCGGCAAGCGTCCACCGGCATGGGGAAAGGCTTCGAATCCAGCCACCCCTTCGTAGCCGACGGCATGGCCTTTTGCCACAACGGCGTATTTGCACGCCCCGGCCGCCTGCGCAAATGGTTGGCATCTGTAGACGGCCCCATGCCCAAAGGGATTTGCGATTCAGAAGCCTACTTTTGCGCCGTCCGCTACTATGCCCGCAGCATGGACCTGCCCGAAGCCATAGCGGCCGCCGCCGACAAAGCCATCGAGGTTTCTGACGGGCAGTGGCTATCGCTGAACGCCATGGTGATGACCGCCCAGGGGGTGTACGTGTACAACCGGTTCAAGGAAGGCACCGCCATGCTGAAGGAGATCCCCGACCGCTACCGCATCCAAGTGCGCGGTGGCGCGACCGGGCACGGATTTGTTGCTGGATCCCAAGGATTCTCGCTAGGCCGCCCCGGTCAACAGCAGTGGATGCGCAACGGGCAGATGCTATTTGCTAGGGCCGGCAACGGCGACGCCATAGACGTCACCCCCGCAATAGGGGAAGCCTCGACAGCGCCCCCCGCCCACACTGTGGCTAATCAGCAGGTGCGCGTAGGTGTCGGGGCGTAGGCTCCGAGACGTAGAGCCGGCAGCTAAGTCAGACTGATAACGAATAAGGGGCTTCGCCCTCGCCATTATGGCCTTGGCCAACACGCGCTTGCGAGGGCGGCCCCCCTTTCGCGCCGAAAGCACATTCTCCGGTCAAAAGCACACCCAATGGCACGCATTTCAATGTGCTTTGAACCATCTGATGTGCTTTGGACAGGACGACACGCCCTCGGCCAGACCATGCGCCCTCGCGCCAGTACAGCCACATTTTCAGGGTGGCACAGGCATAACATCAGGGGCAAAATAGGGGAACAACCGGGGCAAACCCCAATATCTTTTACCTGCTCACGCTGAAACAATTTTTCCTGAGGGCAAAGACACCTCACCCACACGGAAAGATTGGATCCCCAATGCATGGCGGCAATTACGTCCTGCACGCCCACGAGCTATCGGTCAAATACGGTAGCTATGAGGCGCTGCATCTTGATTCCCTAAAAATCACTGACACGGCTGGCGTGGTCGGCCTCTTCGGCCCTAACGGTGCGGGCAAAACCACCTTGTTGCGCACCATTGTCGGCGACATTGAAAAGCATGGTGGCGCTCTAGAAGGGCCTGGCCGAGCCAAGATCGCCTACCTGCCCGACTCCCCATTCTTGTATGGGTGGTTGAAGGTAAAACAGTGCGAGCAGCTGTTCGCCTCGCGGCACCCGGATTTTCGCGCCGACATATTCGACGCATTCCTGGACGGCTCCAAAGTGAAGCCAGATCTAAAAGTCGGCGAACTATCTAAAGGCATGAACGAGCGGCTACACCTGGCATTGATCATGTCGCGTTCACCGCAACTCTACGTCCTAGACGAGCCACTCGGAGGCGTTGACCCCATTGGTCGCGACCAGCTGTTGCAGCTAATCCAACAGCTTAAGGCGCCTAACACCCCGGTGCTTTTTAGCACCCACCTAATCAACAATGTGCAGCACATTTTTAACGAAGTAGTGCTGATTGACTCGGGCCGCCTAGTTGCGCACAGGGACATCCACTTCCTGCGCGAATTTGGCGAGGGCGACCTGGAGGCTGCTTACAAGAAGCTGGTGCAACAATGACAGATACGAAACTCCTAGCTATCAAACATGGGCGCATCCTGGTGCCACTGATCGCCCTCAAATATTTACTGACTATTGCGGCGCCAGCCATCGACAACATCGCCGTGGCCATGGCATACGAGCTTGGCTGCCTAATCTTGGTGGTGGCATTAGCGGTGTACGCCATCCATTCGGTGCTGCGACTGACCGGCGTGTGTGACGACCGGTTGGCATTGCTGTCACCCACTAGTCGGATCACCCTAGCGGCAAAGAACATGGCGATCCTTGCCGGCTACCTGATTGTCAGCTACCTAGCCAGCTACATTCCGACTTTCCGCGAGAGCAAACCGGATATGGCGCACTATCTTCTGCCCATTCCCAACTACTGCATTTCGGTTTTCACGGGGCTGTCACTAATGCTCTTCATCAGCTACCTGCTGAAATCGGTTCGCAAGCGTTTTGCCCTGGTAGTGTCCGCGTGGATTAGCTACGCGGCGGTCACGGCTGCGGGTTTGGCCGGGATAGTGCTATCCCTGAGCGGCATGTACGACCAGCCGCACTGGCTCGTGGGGGCAGCCCCCGGCGCGAAGGGGTTCAACTTTTACTCAGGAATAATTCCCACCTGCATCGTGGGAGTCACCCCCTCGGTAAAGGTCATACTTGCGGTCATGGGCGCAAACCTGGCCGCCGGGATCATCTTCTTCGCGGGCGCCTACATGTTGCAGCGTAGGCGGAACAATTACTTGCCCGTCAAGTAGCGGCTACGCCCTCTCCCAGGTGCTGAAAGGCTTCTTGGAGAGGGCGGCGTTCGTGTAGGCGAAGTCCTCGCTGACCTCTTCGCCCACCCAGGCGGGCAGGTCGGCGCGGGTTAGGGCGCTGACGCGGTCCTGGCCTGGTTCGTCTTCAATTTCGAGGACGACGAGGCCGGCGTTTGCGCCCTCGAATACATCTACCGTCCACAGCGCCGCCGGGACGGAGAGGTCATAGCGCACCTTTTCTACGACCCCACTGCACATGCGCAGCAGGCCGGGGGCGTCGGTGGGTGGGATTACGTATTCGAATTCGGGTCGGGCCAGTCCCGTCTGTTTTCCTTTTATGGTCAGGAAGGCTCGCTGACCAAATTGGCGCACGCGCACGACCTTTTGTGGCTCGGCCAGCAAATACCCCTGTCTGATCGGGGCGGATCTGGCCACCAGGTCGCGCCAGCCGGCACCGGATACTAGAAACTTTCGTTCAACTTCAACACCCATGGAAACCACCCTAACGGCTGGTGGCTTGCTGATCTGGTCGCATCGCCAGCTAAGATGCTTACATGAGTCAACATGATGGACGGCCAGCAGGTTCGAAGCGGCGAGTATCCAAGAAGGGACCAACTAAGGGTTCAGGCGGTAAGAATAGGCGCGCCCTCGCCGGGAAGGGCCCCACCCCGAAGGCGGAAAACCGCCCCTATCACGCCGCGTACAAGCGTAAGCAGTACCGTGAGGTGCGCGAGAAGGCCGCTCAGGCTCAGGCAGCAGCCAAAGCCCGCAAGGCCGTCATTAAGGTATCCGAGGGCCATGAGCTGGTTATAGGCCGCAACTCGGTTGCCGAGGCCGTGGCCGCGGGCATCAAGATCACCCGCATGTTCATCGCGGGTGGGGCCGCCAAAGACGACCGTATGGGCCAGGCCTTCCGGGTGGCCACAGCTGCGGGCGCGCCCATTTTGCAGGTCGATCGCGAGGACTTGGACTATGCCACCGATGGTGCCGTCCACCAGGGGGTCGCCATTGAGGTGCCCGAATACGAATACTTTACGCTGTCAGACCTGTTTGCCAAGGCGGCCGACTCGGATAAGCCGGGGCTGATCGTCGCCCTCGATCATGTTACCGACCCGCACAATCTTGGGGCGGTACTGCGCTCCGGCGGTGCCTTCGGGGCCAGCGGCGTGCTCATCCCCACGCGCAATTCGGCCTCGGTAAACGCAACCGTGTGGAAGGTGTCCGCTGGCGCCCTCGGTCGCATTCCTGTAGCGCGCGAGGCCAACCTGGTGCACGCCCTCAAAGAATGCAAGAAGCACGGCTACTTCATTGTGGGCCTGGATGCGGGGGGCAGTGAAACGACGCGCAACTTGACCGTGGCAGACGAACCAATAGTACTGGTAACCGGGGCGGAAGGGTCCGGGCTGTCGCGGCTGGTGCGCGAGACCTGCGACGTGATCGCCTCCATCCCCATCCACGCTGCTGTCGAATCTCTGAATGCGGCCGTGGCCACCGGGATCGCCATCTACGACATTGCCCAGGCGCGCAGCCAAGCAAAGTAGCCGCATCGAGGGCGACAGTAGGGGCGCCCGAACACAATCCGTGGGCACGAAGTCGACTGAAAAGTAAAACTAGCCTAAACTCTTGTAGGTAGAACCACCTGTTCTACGCGGGAAGGCTAAGGCCGCCCGACAGTCGATCCAAATAGGACAAGTACGCGATGTCTGCGATTATTGTGGTGGGCGCCCAGTGGGGCGACGAAGGTAAAGGTAAAGTAACTGACCTGATCGGTCAGGATGTTGACTACGTCGTCAAATTCAATGGCGGCAACAACGCTGGCCACACCGTTGTAGTAGACGGCAAGAAGTATGCTCTGCACCTGCTGCCGGCTGGCATTATCAACCCGAAGGCCACCCCGGTGATTGGCAACGGCGTGGTGATTGACCTGGACGTGCTGTTCCAGGAGATTGATCAGATGGAGGCCGAAGGCATTGATACTTCGCGCCTGCGCATCTCCTCGAACGCGCACATCATCCCCTCTTACAACAAGATCATGGACAAGCTGTCCGAACGCAGCCTGGGTGACCGCCTGATCGGCACCACCGGGCGCGGCATCGGCCCCACCTACGCGGACAAGATGAACCGCATTGGCATCCGCATCCAGGACTTGTTCGACGAATCTATCCTGCGCCAGAAGGTCAAGAGCGCGCTGGAGCAGAAGAACTTCACTATGGAAAAGGAGTTCGGCCTGGAACCGGTGGACGTGGACCAGGTGGCCGACTCGCTGCTGCAGTACGCGGACCGGGTGAGGCCGATGGTGTTCGACTGCTCGCTGGAAGTAAACAAGGCGCTGGATGCGGGCAAGAATGTCCTCTTCGAGGCCGGGCAGGCCACCATGTTGGACATTGACCACGGCACCTACCCGTTCGTTACTTCGTCCTCGCCTACCGCGGGCGGGGCTTGCACCGGGTCGGGCGTGGGTCCCACCCGCATCGACCGGGTGGTGGGCATTGCAAAGGCTTACGTAACCCGCGTGGGTGAAGGCCCCTTCCCCACCGAACTGCTGGATCAGACCGGCGAAGACCTGCGGCAGGCTGGCGGCGAGTTCGGGGTTACCACCGGGCGGCCGCGTCGCTGCGGCTGGTACGACGCCGTGGTAGCACGCTACGCAGCCCGCGTAAACGGCCTCACCGACATTGTGCTAACCAAGCTGGACGTGTTGACCGGCTACAAGCAGATTCCCGTTTGCGTGGCCTACGACGTGGACGGAAGGCGCGTCGATGAAATGCCGGCCGATCAGACCAGCTTCCACCACGCCAAACCCATCTACGAGGAACTGCCCGGCTGGGAGGAAGACATTACTGGCTGCCGCCGCTTCGAAGAACTGCCCGTAAACGCGCAGGCTTACGTGCGTCGGCTCGAAGAACTGTCCGCCTGCCGCATCTCGGTAGTGGGCGTGGGCGCTGGCCGCGAAGCCAGCATCGAACGCACCGCACTGCTGTAAGGCGCTCTCTAACTAGTGCCAGCACCCGACCGAATTGCCCGCGCAGGCGCCACGGCCGGGTGCTTAGCTTCTGTTGGGGCGGACCGCCGCGCCAACATTTATTCCCCATTTCACATTTTAATAAACATTAAATGTGTTCCCAACGTACATGCAGTTCCGCCGGTATGTATTAGAGATTTTCTTTAATTCATTAAATGTATTTAACTCTGTTCCAACCCCTCGGTTTGCATACATAAGATTCCTTCTATACCGTGGTTTCGACACATAAGCCATATGTGTATTAAGTCTGCGAAATCATAGGAGATTCTCGCACAAACGCAAAAGGAAACGTTAAATGAAAATACGATCTACAGCAGCAACACTTATCTTATCTATTGGCCTAATGGGATTTGCTGCCCCTACTTTTATGGACACTAGCGCGCTAGCTGCAGACAGCCCCACAATTCAACATGAAGAATCGGCTGGTATATTATCAAAAACCAGCGATTCGACTCTGTTATTAAAGCCTGCAACAGGTGTCGCTGTAGACCTCCAAAAACTGACAATTACTCAAAATGGGAAAACGGAAAAACTACCAACGACTGGCACAGACAAAAACGGCTCCGAAATAAACATTCGTTACGCAAGAGTTAAGTCTGGCATCGAAATTCGCGCCGTGTCAGCCTACACTTTCTTCGGAGTAGGTAAGTGCCTTACTGGAGTCGGAGGTGGAGTAATAGCAGGTGGAACCACCGGCGGTCTTGGCGGCGCGGCAGTTGGTACTGTTACTCTACCTTTAGTAGGCACCGTTAGTGGCGGAGCAGTCGGACTGATTGGAGGAGCTGTAGGTGGAGGACTCACAGGCGCAGCGGCAAGCTGCTTCGACTAAGACGCGGGCGCTTTACGCCATCGGATCTGCCGTGGCGGCGCTTCTTTCCGCCTTCTTTTTCATGATTGTCATAGGAAAGTCTGCCGTCTTTTCCTTCTTCGGAAACCCAATATTCATTTTTGGAACCCTAAACGCATTCATACAGCTACTTGCTCTGGCAAAACAGGCCAAACCAAAAGACAACTAGCAACCTAACCAGCACTGGCGGCACCGGCCGCGCTATCCGCGCGCAAACTTTAGCTGTTCTTGAACCGTTAAAGAAGATTTGAGGGCCCGTTATGCCCGAAAGGTTGAAGCACAGTATTTCTTGTAGAGGTAACTGGGGAGCTCAACGTAGAGGTCGAGGTCACTTTTTGAGAGGCGGTTCCTCGCCCAAAGGAACCTGCATACCACGAATGCTGGATACCTGAGTCACCTCCCAGAAGTCCAGATTTAGTCTCCGAGCAATTGCATGGGGCCGCAGCCGCACTGCCTCCACGAATGACGGTGATATACGCAGTTTTGCTTCAAGCGGCGAAAGAGCGAATTACGGTCAGTCATCTAGCCCTCCTCTGCTGCAAGATGTTCGGCTTGTTCGATTATGAGTTTGACGGCTTCTTCTTGTTTGTCTGGCGGATATTTGTGCTTAGCTAGGAGCCGTTTGATGCGTGAACGCATTCGCGCCCGCACGGTTTCTTTCAACGTCCAGTCGATGGTGGCTGAGCGTTGAATGGTCGCCACTAGTTCACGGGCAATGGTTTTGAGGGTTTCGTCGCCCATTTCCATGATGGCCGAGTCATTTTGGATGATCGCGTCATAGAGGGCGACTTCCGCCTCGCTCAACCCAAGGTCTGCTGCGCGTTTCTGATTTTCCCGCATTTCTTTGGCGAGGGCTACAAGCTCGGCGATAATTTCAGCAGTTGTCAAAGAGCGATTCGTGTAGCGTTTGACGGCTTCGGTAAGCATTTCAGAGAATTTACGTGACTGAACCAGGTTTGTTCGCTGCAAGGTGTGGATCTGGTCGTTTAGTAGGCGGCGCAACAGGCCGAGTTGCAGATTAGGCTTGCCGCTCTTGCCGATGGAATCCAAGAATTCATCCGACAGCAGGGACAGTTCCGGGGTCTCCATGCCTGCAAACTGGTAAACGTCGACAACCTGATCTGCAGTAACTGATTCGTTGACCAGCTGCGCTAGTACCGAGTCAATGTTGCCCTTGCCAATCCACGCCCCACCCGCATCGGGGTTAAGGATTTTCAACGCAGCGGTGCGCACGTCGGTAAACAGACGCACGTCATCGTGGATGGCTTCTGCTTCTGGGCGGGCTGCCACCAGTGCGTAAGCCTTGGCTAGAGCTAGCACCTGGTCGTTATAACGCTTAGTCACGTCCTCGTCGGAAAGTACAAAGTCCAGCACCGTCGCGTACTGGGCTAAGCGTTCAGCGGACGTAAGATCGGGCGATGAATCGTAGGTGATCGGGTGCAAGATGCCTTTGATGACGTCATACTTTTCTTGCATCACGTTGATGAGCTCATCAATTGGCACGCCGGCTTGTTCGCGGTCCGATGGTGAATAAACGGCAAGAGCCTTTTGCAGTGAAGTGAACAGCCCGATGTAGTCAACGATAAGGCCGCCAGGCTTGTCTTTGAATCTGCGGTTCACCCTTGCGATAGCCTGCATGAGGCCCGCGCCTTGCATGGGCTTATCTACGTACATGGTGTGAAGCGAGGGGGCATCGAAACCGGTGAGCCACATGTCCCGCACGATCACGATCTCAAGCTCATCGTCGGGATTCTTCGCGCGAAGCTTTAGATCTCTACGATCATCCTTGGAATGAATATGCGGCTGGAAATTCGCCGGGTCTGTGGCCGAGCCAGTCATCACAACTTTGATCTTGCCCTTGTCCAGATCGTCTGAGTGCCATTCGGGGCGAAGCGCCGTGATCTTCTCATACAATTCGACGGCGATCCGCCGGCTCATCGTCACAATCATTGCCTTACCACGCATCGCGGCGCGGCGTTCTTCCCAATGCGCGACGATATCGGCAGCCACCTTATCTAGCCGGGAATTTGCGCCGACGAGCGCTTCAAGCTGAGACCATTTGGTCTTGGCGCGCTCGGACGAATCCGTAGTGTCGCCTTCGCTAGCCTCATCGACTAGTTGGTCAACCTGTTCGAGGGCATCATCTGCGATACTGATCTTCGCGAGCCTGGACTCATAGAAGATCTTGACTGTCGCGCCATCTTCGACTGCACGGGTCAGGTCATAGATGTCAACGTATTCGCCGAATACTGCTCGGGTGGAACGGTCATTGGACTCGATAGGCGTGCCCGTAAAACCCAGGAACGTAGCGTTGGGTAAAGCATCGCGCAGATGCTTGGCCAGCCCAGCTTTGAGGTGACCTTTCGCGTCCAGGGTTTCTTCGAAACCGTACTGGGAGCGGTGTGCCTCGTCGGCTACCACCACCACGTTCCGGCGGTCAGTGAGTACCGGGTTAACGTCCCCGTCCTCACCGGGCGCGAACTTGTGCAGCGTGGTAAATACGATGCCGCCAGAGACTCGCGTCAGCAGCCGGCGCAGATCATCTCGTCCCTCTGCCTGCACCGGTGTTTCAGGCAGGATCTTTGCTGGGGCAAAGACCTCGCCGAAAAGCTGATCGTCAAGATCATTACGGTCTGTGATGAACACAAGCGTCGGGTTAGCCATACGCGGGTCACGCATGAGCTTCGCGGCAAAAAATACCATCTCAAAGCTCTTGCCTGAGCCTTGGGTGTGCCACACCACGCCACCACGACGGTCGCCATCTGGCCCGGAAGCGTGCACCGTCGACTCAACAGCCGCGTTCACCGCCCAATATTGGTGATACTTCGCCACCCGCTTGATCAAGGCCCGCCTGCGCTGCCCTGTTGCTTGATCTGTTATGGGTTCGTCAGAAAACACCACGAAATTGCGCAGGATGTCGAGGAACCGTTCAGGGGCAAACACACCCTTGAGCAACACCTCAAGGGCAGGGCGGTTGGTAATCACGTCGCGCCCGTCAATGGTCTTCCACGGCGCATAATGTTCAAACCCGCCGGTGAACGAGCTCATCGCTGCCGCTGTACCATCCGAGATAACGGTCACCACGTTCGGAACAAAAACCGAGGGAATCTGAGAACGATAGGTTTGGATTTGGTTCCAGGCATGGCGCATGGTGGCGTGCTCGTCAGCAGGATTCTTCAACTCCATTAAGCCAACCGGCAGCCCATTAAGGAACACCAACACGTCCGGGCGGCGATTATGGCCATTCTCGATGATCGTGAACTGGTTGAGTGCCAACCAGTCGTTGTTTTCTGGATTCTTAAAATCAATCAGACGCAACAACTGGGTGACGGTCTGCCCGTCAGAGGCTTTCGTCTCCACCGGCACACCCTTGACCATCAGATCATGTAGTCGCTGGTTCTCCAGCACTGTGTCTTGAGAATCCGCACGCTGAACACGCCCCAACGCATCAGCAATCAACTGCGTGGAAGCTTCGGGGTTTAGCCGCAACAGAGCAGCCTTCAACCGATCCCACAACACCACATCAAAGGGATGTTCGCGCACCTCACCAACCGCAGTGTCTACTGGACCGTATCCGGTGCGGTAGCCAATCTCGCGCAGCCAATCCAGCGCGGCTTGTTCGACCGTCGATTCGTTAAACCTGGTCATGTTCTTCACTTACCTGTTCTGCCTGGACAGCAAATCTATCGAAATCCGATTCATAGGCCAGGTCTTGTGCGACCCGGAATTTAGAGAATTCCTCCAACGCGCGCGCATCAGCAATCTTCTTTGAAATCTTTCCCGCATTATCTAACAGTTCGCGACTGTCAAGGGTTAGCACCTTGTCAAGAAACTGAGCCCATTCTTCCATAGTCGTAGGGATGTGCCGCTCGGCTCGTGACTCAGCAAGATTCAAATATGCCTCAACCACCCGACCTAAATCGTCAAGCTCACTCTTGGTTAGATAGTTCTTGCCTACAGTCACATCACCCGCAAGCACCTTCCCGTCAGGAGAGTTTTTCCACGAGGTTAAACCCATATGCGGTTTACTAGCATCCGCTCGCTCGACGATGAGTTCAGCTGCGGTGTGCCCATGGACGGCGTAATGCAGCTTATTCTGCACAGTAGCAAAGAAAGTTCGGGTGGTTGGTGCCTGCGGGTCATAATCAACAGCCGTTGAATAGATGTCAGTGATCTTCTGATAGAAACGCCTCTCCGAGAGCCTGATCTCACGGACTTCTTGCAGCAGCTTCTCAAAATAGTCCTCGCCAAGAATCTTACCGGCCTCCATGCGCTCACGGTCTATGACGTAGCCGCGCAAAGTAAAATCGCGCAGGATACCAGTAGCCCACTGGCGGAACTGAGTGGCGCGTATCGAGTTCACCCGATAGCCAACCGAGATAATCGCATCCAGATTGTAGTGCTGGATTGATCGCGTGACCTGCCGAGAACCTTCCTGGCGAACTATCCGGAATTTCCGGATAGTTGCCCCTTCGGATAACTCACCAGACTCGTAGATGTTGGATAAGTGCTCGCTGACGGTTCGCACATCCACATCGAAAAGCTCCGCCATCAACGCCTGTGTGAGCCAAATAGTGCCTTCTTCATAACGCACCTCGACACTGTTGGCCTCACCAGAAGTAAAGACCAAAAACTGGGCAGAGCTATGCTTGACCAATTTCCTAGACACCGCTCACCTCCGAAAGTTCGACGTCCGTGGCATCTTCGACCGCCTGCCGCGCCTCCGGAACACGAATACGCCCAGACATCAGCTCAGGAAGGAGAGCGTCGCGCAACTTTCGCAAACTACGCGTCTCATATTCTCGCTGCTTAGATACTGCGAACAATGGGCGCATCTGGTTATGAAACTCGTTCAAACAAGCTTCTTCCGGACAAAAGAATTCGATGGCTTTGATCATCTTAGAGTTAGTTGCCGTAGCTATAGATGAGGTACTTCCCAAAGATCCGTAATTAAACGATTTCAAGAATGCATAGGCGTATTCACGTAGTGATGGATCTTCGATATGAACAGTTGCGATAGCTTCGTTTGTACACAACGATTCGCCACACATCGCTACTCGGCCAACAGTGAGCTTGAAACTCACTAATACATCCCCAGGGTCAGCGACGGGAACCCTATGGCTCAAAATAGCTTTCGAAGTCAAAGACTCAGACGTCTCCATTAGGAAAGTCGTGGCTGCCCCCATATCTTTGATTGAAGCCCACCTCAACGATTCTGGGCCTGGTTTCGTAAACCACTCAGTCTCTTTTCGCGGCGGGGTCCGACCGATAGTCACATCAAAGAATGAGTCTAATCGTCCAACTTTTCCATGCGCTCTGGAAGAGAATTCTGAGAATTTTGCAAGGACGAGCGCATCGATCATGCCTATTACACGCTGGTTCGACTCGATTTTGTCGTCAAGCGCGCCCAACGTGGCTGCAATGGCCTGCTGTTCTTTTAAAGTAGGCAGTTTAACCCGGTAATTCTTTAAAACATCATTCTGTACCCGCTGCCGTCCAGAACTGCCAGTCATGCTTGCGATTGCGACATCTCTTATTTCTGTAGAGGTTAGCAGGTAATACAAAAAATCAGTTAGGGATTTCCCTTTGGCACCTCGAATAACTATAAATTCTGTAGACCCAAACGCGGCTTTAGAACTATCCTCTCCACCTCGATAAATAGAAGTTTTTCCATTTTCTAGGGAGGGCGTGATGCGCGCCATTAGAATATCGCCGTCAAGAAACTTTGTTCCGCCTCGGTATTCTTTATTCTCTGTTTTATATACGTCTCTAGTGAATGGCTGTAGTGTTTCCATAGCTACATAAGGGGCTATCACTCCTTTTGCTAATTTAACTTGTGGGTTAAATATCGCTGCTTCACCAAGAGCTACGACAGCCATTCAATTTCACCCAGCCTTTGCTTAATCTCATCTTCTAACTCACGCCCACGCTCAAACTCCGCGAACAGTTCCTCAGTTAACCGTTCGATCTTTTCGTCGATAGGCTCATCATCTTGTTCGGCCTCGGTGATGCCTACGTAGCGTCCAGGTGTGAGCACGTAGTCGTTGGTGGCGATTTCTTCCACGTTTGCGGCCTTGCAGAAGCCTGGTTCGTCGGCATATTTCTGGTAGTCGGTGTTGGATCGCCAGGTGTTGTAGATACCGGCTATTTTTGCAATGTCTTCGGTGGTTAGCTCGCGCCGGGCACGAGTGACCATTTCGCCTAAGCCTCGAGCATCAATGAACAGCACCTCGCCTCTACGCTCGCGGTGACCATTACTGTGGCGGTCTTTGGAGAGGAACCACAAGCTGGCAGGAATGCAGGTGTTTAGGAATAGTTTGTCGGGCAGTGCGACGATACAATCCACAAGGCCTGCCTCGACTAGTTTCTTTCGAATGTCTGGGTCGGTTCCGTCTGACGAGGACATTGCGCCGTTAGCCATGACAAATCCTGCTGTGCCCTTAGGGGCTAGGTGGTAGAGGAAATGCTGAATCCAGGCGTAGTTGGCGTTTCCTTCGCGCGGTACCCCGTAAACCCAGCGTGGGTCATCGGCTAAGGATTCGTCCCAGTAGTCGGAGATATTAAACGGCGGGTTAGCGATAATATAATCCGCGCGTAGATCCGGGTGTAGATCTTCCGTGAAAGAATCCGCTGATTTTGCACCCAAGTCAGCATCGATACCTCGCAGCGCAAGATTCATTTTTGCTAGCTTCCAGGTGGTGTTCGTGAACTCCTGACCGTAAATCGATAGCTGATTGCGGTTACCGCCATGAGCATCCACAAATTTTGCCGATTGCACGAACATACCCCCACTGCCGCAGCAGGGATCCAGCACGCGTCCCTCGTAGGGTTGCAGCATCTCAACGAGAGTTTGTACCACGCTTCGCGGAGTATAGAAAGCGCCGCCTTCTTTACCAGTTTCTTTACCGGCAAACTGGCCGAGGAAGTACTCATAAACGGACCCGAGAACATCGTCCGAACCATGATCGGTTTCGGAGCTAAAACCAATGGTGCCGATCAAATCGACCAGCTCGCCAAGCCGTTTCTTATCCAACCCCTCCCGGCCATAATTACGTGGCAATACGCCGCGCAGCGACGGATTTTCGCGCTCAATCAGCTGCATTGCCCGATCAATAAGCTGCCCAATCTCGGGCTGTTTAGCCTGAGCTTGAAGCTCACTCCAACGTGCCCCTTCGGGCACCCAAAACACGTTGTGGCCGGTGTATTCGTCGCGGTCCTCAAGGAAATCTTCGAACTGATCTGCACTGATGCCATCATCGGCCAGTTCTTCTTGAAGGGCTAGTCGGCGTTCTTCGAACCTGTCGGAGACGTATTTGAGGAAAACCAGACCGAGAACAACGTGCTTGTATTCGGAAGGTTCCTGGTTGCCGCGTAATTTGTCAGCTGCCTCCCAGAGAGTTTGTTCGAGAGTCTTGACATTCTTCTTAGCGGCCATTCGACACTCCTTTTTTCGTGGTTACTGCCCTGTCTTCCTCTTTGTTGGGTACGCTAGCCGATTCCACTTCATAGATGTCTGGCAGCGCCCATTCCAGTGCTTCGCAGATACGAACGAGCACGGTAGTTGTTACATTTTCATTCCGACCGAGTTTTCGCGATGGTTGATGCGGAGATCCTTGTCTTGTCGCGCAGGTCTTGTTTGCGCATTCCTTTGTCAATCAGCGTTTTCCATAGGGGTTTAAAGCTGATCTGGAGGGTTGCGGTTTCCTCAGTCATCGATTTTCTTTTCGTGCCCCGCTACGGTGACATCGAGTGTTTCGTCATCGATGTGGCGAGCCATCTCGCCTCCTTTCACCTCTGGTCAAACCGGGGCAAATATCTAGTCTCAAGAAAAAGCCAACCTACTAGCCCGCAGCGTAGAGCTCACTGCGGGAAATTCTACCAGTTTGCGTTGGCGAACCAAGGGAAAAACTCGGCGAAAAGGACTAGGTACACGACGTTCCTAGGGAGGTGATTCGGATGGCAGGACAGAAGACAACTACCGCCCGGTTCCGATGAATGGAAGGTTGGCGGCCGCCACCCCAACAGTAGGAAGGCCTACTAACGGCCGGCCTTGCCGCTATCAGGGGCATCCGCCCCAAGGTGAGCGGGGCTAGATCCCGAAGCGGTGGCGCCCTCGTTCAGATCGACTTCGGCGCTAACACCGTCAACGATCTCGCCGACCGCTGCAGCATTGTCCCCACCCGACATGTCGCGGAAAACCTTGAAGGAAGACCAGACGGCCGCCGTGATGGGCACGGCCAGCAACGCTCCGGCCACCCCGCCCTGCTGGGCGCCAACCCCCAAGGCGATAATAATGATGATCCCGTGCAGGCTGAGCGAAGAGCCCATCACCTTAGGCTGCAACACGTAGTGCTCAATCTGGTTCACCACGATCACCACGCACACCAGCACCAGCGACGCCGCGGGACCGCCCGCCACCAACGCAACCAATGCCGCCGCAAGACCAGTGGTCAAAGCGCCCACGATCGGCACGAACGCGCCAAGGAAAATCATGGCTGCCAGCGGAAACGCCAACGGTACTCGCATGATCAGCATGGCAATCAGGTCAACAACGGCAGCGAAGGCCGCGATCAGCACCGTGCCGCGAATGTAGCGTCCCAACACGTGCATCGAGGCCTCCCCTGCAGCGTTTACGCGAACGCGGGCACCTCGAGGCAAGAAGTCAACGATGAAATCCCACATCTTGTCCCCGTCCAACAGGAAGAAGAACAAGAACACGATCATCAGCAACGCCCCGGTCATGATCGAGGTGACTATAGTTACGCCCTCGATCGCACTAGCCCTGGCCGAAGAGGTCTGCGCTAGCTTCCACAGCGAATCCGCGTACTGGGATAGGTGCGAGTGGGCCAGCGGAATGCCCCAGCTGGACAGGATGTCAACCAGTTCAGAAAAGCCCTGCTGCGCCTTGCGGGTAAGTCCGCTCATTTCGTTCACCACGGTCGTGACAATGAACGAGATGGCCCCGGAAAGAATGGCAATAGAGCCAACCAGCGTGATCGCCGCCGCCGCAATGCGGTTCATATACCGACGCAAGAAACGGATGATCGGATGCATAGCCGAGGCAATGATCAGCGCAATCAGCAGCGGCAACGTGACCAGTTTCAGCTGGATAAGAATCTTCGAGACCAGCCAGATGGCGGCAACAAGAATCATGCCTTGCAGTGCACGCACCGTCGCCCGACCCAGGTCGTCGCGCCACAAAGAGGCCACTGCCGAGAGGTTCCGTCCTGCTCCTTCGGTTGTTACCCGAGCTTTCTGTTCGCTGGAATGAGCCATCGCATTTCCTTCTTATGAACTACCTAGTTCCCATTTTAGGTTCGCCGCCCCGCCATGCCATCGCGCATCTACTCTGCGGGCAAGTACGCATTAGCGGGAAGCCAAGCGGTCGACCTCTTCCATAACAAGGAAGGTAACGCCGCAGATCAACGCCATCATACCGAGGGCGAGCCCGCCCCCTACCAGGGATCCTTGCCTGGTGAAATGCACTATTAGCAGCGAGGAGCCAACCCCGCCGCGGAAGGCGCTAGAGAGGGCTACGGCAACGGTGGCCGCGCCCAGGATTGCCACTCCCACGCCGAATAGCGCCCACGAGAGCACCCACCCCCACTGCACGCCCGCGCCCGAGGTGCGCCGCCCGGTCTCTAGCGGGCTCAGCGCAAGCGCCCAAGTGCCGGCTACCAGCACAGAAGCAACCACGTCGGAACCGTGATGCCACCCGTTCACCAGCGTGGATAGGCCCATGACGGAAGTGAAAAGCGCCCCCACCCAAGCAATGGGGGAACGCCACCGGTGCGGCACCACCATGATGAGGGCGACCGTGGCCGCAGCGGCAGCAGCCGTGTGCCCGGAGGGGAAGGAGTTCCCCAACAAGTTTGTGATTCCCAAGGATGGCCGGTACAGCAGGTAGTGTTTCAGCCCTTGCACTGACAGGACCGTGCCCGCCACTACTATGACCGCGCGCAGGCCAAGGACGTACCGGCGCCTGCAGAGGGCGACCACCGCTGCCAGGACCATGATGATGACTACGGATGGGACCGACACGGTTCCCAGTACTGCCTTGTCGTACCCGCCTAGGGTGTCCACCAGTTCGCTCATGGCTTCCATGGCAATGGCGTCTACCAGTTGTCCGATGCGAGTACCGACGAAGAACCACCACATGAAGGCCACCGAAGCGGCACACAGAACTACTCCTGCAAAGCGCCGGCCATGACCGCGCGTAGCAGTGGTGCGCTGCGCTTTCTTTGAAGGATTAGGGTTACTTGTCGCCACGAGTTAAAGGCTAGCGCGAGTTAACAAGTTTCCGTTTTAGCGTAGGGTGTTTTGTATGTCAGATTGGGTACGCTTTGAGCCAAAGCCAGAAGAGAATATTTGTGACTTGCTGGCCCAGGCGAGCACCAATTTTCCCACGCATGGGGCCGTTCTTCAGCGTCTGGCTTCGCTGGGGAGGATCGACAACCGGCTATTGGCGGCCTTTTGGCGCGCGCCGAAGGAAGAGGTGCGCGCGGATTGGCCCAAGTGGGTCCCACATTCTTTGATCGATGCCTACCGAGGGCGGGGCATTGCGCGTCCGTGGCTGCATCAGGTTCAGGCGGCGGAGGCTATTTGGCGCGGGCAGACCACCGTGGTGGCTACGGGGACTGGGTCGGGTAAGTCCCTTTCGGTGTGGTTGCCGCATCTGTCTGCCGTACTGGCGGCCGACCAGAAGACCAGTTCTAGGATTTCGCAGTTTCATGCCCGCCCTTGCGCTATCTATATGACTCCCACGAAGGCGCTGGCTGCCGACCAGGTGGCGGGGCTGAATGAGCTAATCTCTACCCCTTCGGATCGGCTGCCCATCAGGGTGGGGCCTGCTGATGGCGACACCGAGGCCGACGTGAAGAGTTGGGTGCGCGAGCACGCCGACGTTATTGCCACTAACCCGGACTATGTGCACCATGTGCTGTTGCCTTCGGCGCAACGATGGCGGCGGGTGCTGCGTTCCTTGAATCTGATTGTGGTGGATGAGCTGCATTCCTACCGTGGGATCATGGGGGCTCATGTGGCGTGGACGGTTCGGCGGCTGTTGCGGTTGGCGCGCCGTTTTGGTGCTAACCCAACTGTGGTGTTTCTGTCTGCGACCATGGCGGACCCTGCCCAGGCGGCCGCCCATTTCTTAGGCATTGCCCCAGAAAAAGTGAATGCTATCTGCGAAGATACGACTCCTGCCGGGCGGAAGGCCTTCCTTGTCTGGCGGCCAAAGCAGGTGCATACCGACACCGACGAGGCGGACGAGGAAGAGGGCGTCGATCTGGACGCGCTTCCCCGCCGGTCCACGGTGGTGGAGGCCGGCGAGCTGACCGCCGAACTGGCGCAGGCCGGCCAGCAGACACTCACTTTTGTGCGTTCGCGGGGTGCGGCTGAAACGGTAGCGGCAGTTGCTAGCGATTATCTTTCGACCCGCGATCCCGCGTTGATGAGGGCGATTGCGGCCTATCGGGGCGGCTACCTGCCTGAGGAGCGGCGCGCGCTGGAGGCGGCGCTGTGCAAGAGGCAGATGCGCGCCTTGGCTACGACTTCCGCCCTCGAATTGGGGATCGACGTGTCGGGCTTGGACGCTACGATCACTACTGGCTGGCCGGGCACGCGCGCCTCACTGCAGCAGCAGTTGGGGCGGGCAGGCCGGGCGGGTGCCGATGGGATCGGGATCCTGATTGCCGCCGAAAACCCGCTGGACCAGTATTTTTGCGACAATCCGCAGCAGATATTTGCCGGGGTGGAGGAGTCGATTTTCCCCACTTTGAACCCGTATGTGGTGGGCCCGCACCTGTCCTGTGCGGCAGCGGAGGCACCGCTAACCGCAGCCGACTTGGATCAGTTGGGGGTTAGCCAGCAGTTGGTAGACCAGCTGACAGCTATAGGGCTGCTGCACAAGCGCGAGGACTCGTGGGTGTGGAATGTGACCCGGCCTGAACGCCCATGGGATCTGGTGGACATTCGCGGCGGCGGTAAGCCGTTGCAGCTGATAGATGCCAATACTGGCTCGGTTGTTGGTGACGTGGACGAGGCCAGGGCCGATTCGGTAGCCCACCCGGGCGCAATTTACGTGCACCAGGGCCGGGTCTACCGGGTGCTTGGCCGCGAAGAGGACGTGGCACTGGTGGAGCCGGGACCTGCCAAGTTGCGCACGCGCCCTTGGGAGCAGCACAGGGTGCGCATCTTGAACGAAACCAGGCAGGTCGCGGACCCTAGCGGCCTGGTGGACTTCTTCGTGGGCGACGTAGAGGTGGGTTCGCAGATAATCAGCTATGACCTGCTGCGTCTTCCTGGGCTACAGTTCATTTCCGAAAACCCCTTGTCGCTGCCTGAACGAATCCTTCCTACCCAAGCGGTTTGGTGGCAACTGAGCGCGGCCGGGATGGCCGAACTTGCCTTGCCGCCCGAGGTACTGGGAGGGGCACTGCATGGGGCCGAGCATGCCTCGATTGGCATCTTGCCACTGCTAGCCAATTGCGACCGGTGGGATCTGGGCGGACTTTCTACGGTAAGTCACGAACAGTCTGGCAATCCAACCGTGTTCGTCTACGACGCCCAACGCGGTGGTGCCGGCTTCGCCTCCTACGCCTATTCGATGGCAGGTAATTGGCTAGGGGCCACCCTGGAACGCGTTAGCGGGTGCGAGTGCGAATCTGGCTGCCCCCGCTGCATCGTGTCGCCAAAATGCGGCAACAACAACGATCCGCTGCATAAGCAGGGGGCAATTAGCGTGCTGACCTTGTTAGTTTCTGCCCTAGCCCGCATCAGCGGGGCCGGCGCGCGCTAGCCCGGTTGCTTCCACAGCCACCCCCATAACGCGCACCCCCAACTTGGTTTGCACTACCGCATCTTGCACCCCACCCTGATCGACCATGTGACAGGAGGACACCCGCGCCCCGGCTTGCGCAGCAAAATCTGCTGCCGCAACGCAACCGTCCTGCCCATTGATGGCGGCTCCGGCAGCCGCGAGCGCGCCGAAGTCTGCAGCATTTTGGGCTTTGGTTTTTGCTACGGCGGCCACTGTGGCTGCCCCTACCAGAGTTAGGCACAGGGCGATGATTGCCACGATGGCTAGCGAGAGCACGGTGCCGGAGCCGCGTTCGGTTTCTACCAGGTAGGTTCTACCGGTGCTTCTGCCGCGCATTTTGCCATGACCCCCATTCCTTGCAGTGGCCCAGGAAGGGCTTTGGTGGCGGTTGCCCGCACCGAGTTACTTCCCCGGCTGACGTGTACCTGCATTCCGGCCGTATCTGGGCGGGCTTGTTCGATGCTGACAGCGCGCGCCACTGAACGGGCTACGTTGCAAGCTTGCACTTGGCTAGCTCCGGCTACCCCGAAGGCAAGCACTATTAGCGCGGTGGCTACTACTGTGGGCAACGCCAGGGCGAGTTCTGCGCTCACCATTCCCTGTTCGCCCACCCTGGCGTTGCCGTTACTCATATGGACAGTGCCTGTTGGATGATCGCGGTGAGGGCGGATTTGATGGCCCCGGATTTGAGCACTGCGATTAGTAGTCCGGCGAACCCGGCCGCGGCAATGGTGCCGATGGCGTATTCGGCGGTGGTCATGCCCTCTTCTTTTTGGCTGGGCAAGGCCAACTGTGTACTTACCTGGTAGAGGCGGTTACGTGCGGCTACCGCCCATCTTGCTAGCTGTCCCATTTGGACTCCTTCTTGTTGTTGGATTGTTTCGCCCTAGGGGCGTGTTTGTAGATTTCCAAATCTGCCCTGCCCACCCAAGCGACTTTTTTGGCTGCTGTGGATAAGCGGCCGGCGAGTGCCTGTGGAAACTCAAGTAAGCAGCATTTTGGCTTGTGAAAGCACTATTGGCAGCACTCCGGTGCAGACGAAGGCGGGCAGTAGGCACAGGGCTAAGGGAAGTACCAGGCGCACCCCGAGCACGGCCGCCGCCTCCCTGGAGTCGCGGGCCGCCCTTACCCGGGCGGCCTGCGCGGCACGTGCCAGTAGCCGAACGGGCGAAAGCCCTTCATTCCAGCTCGGTTCCAGGGCATCCCACAGCACCAGCCATGAGGCAGAGGTGTTAGCCCGCACCTGTTCCATGTCGGCGCCCAATACCAGCATCCTGCCGGCCATCTGTAGGTCGGCTACCTTGCCCGCCTTGCCGAGGGCGACCAACGCCCCGGGCACGGAGGTGCCTACTTTTATGCAGGCGCGGGCCAGGTCGCACCAGAGTGGCACTGTCAGTCCCCCGGCGCTGGCAACACCGTTTTCCTGGGCTTTTGCCAGTAGTTTGTGAATCCAGTAGAGCCCGCCGCCCTCGAACAGGATGCCGAATGCCAGCAGCACTAGCCCGGCTTTGGAGCCGAACAGTACTTTCCACGGTGGCGATCCGATGGCCCACCCCAGCACCATTCCCAGTAGGGGTAGACAGGCGAGTAGCCGGGCAGACGAGCGCGGGCCGGCCAGCGAGATGCGTCGTTCCGCCTGCGCCTGTTCGTCCGCGCGCAGCGATTCCGCGAGCCGATCCAGTAGCCCGACCAGGGGCACGCCGACCGACAGGGAGACCTCTTGGACTACCTGCAAGCTGAGTGGGGCGCCTTTGGCTGGAACGCAGTTCTCCCATGCCCGCTTTGGGTCTTGTCCCGCCGCCAGGCGCGCAGCCAGTTCCGCCACGATGCCTGCCGCTTCGAGCGGGGCAGGTTTTAGCCGTTCTTTTAGCTTTACATATAGGTTTCGGATTCTTGCCATGGCAGCTGCCCTTCCCTGATTAGTTCTGCGCCGGGAGTGGGCACGTAGAGCACTCGCTGCACCTGCAGCCTGCCGCCGTCGTAGTGGGGCACTCCTATTTCGGACACCCAGCGGCTACCGCGATTACGGCTTAGGTGGATCACTGCTCCAAATGCGGCAGCGGCCTGGGCAGCCACTGCGGCCTCGCTCATCGAGGCCATTGCCCCCAAAGCCAATAGGCGGGCGGGTACTTCGCGCACCCCGTTCGCATGCAAGGTGGCCCATCCGCCCTCGTGGCCCGTGTTCAGGGCTGACATCATTTCGCGCACTTCCTCGCCACGACATTCGCCCACTACTACCCGGTCGGGCCGCATGCGCAAACTGGCTCGCAGCAATGCGGAAAGGCTGATACCGCCTACGCCCTCGACGTTGGGCTTGCGTTCGGTTAGGTGCACTACGTGCGGGTGGCGAGGGCGCAGCTCGCCCACTTCTTCAATGCACACTATGCGTTCACTGTGGTTGACCTGCCCTAGCAGGGCGGACAGCAAGGTGGTTTTGCCCGTGCCCGTTCCGCCACTGATAAGCCCTGATACTTTCGCTTGCACCGCCTGCGCCAGGATGGATGCCAATTCGGCGTTGACGGTGCCAGAATCTACTAGCTCGGCCAGGCTGAAGGAGTGCCGGCGGAAAGTGCGCAAGGAAATGGTGACCTGATCTGCTAGCGGCGGCAGGAGCGCATTCACTCGCGTGCCCGACGGTAACACCCCGTCCAGGATCGGAGCCGCATCGTCTAAGCGTTGCCCGCAGGCGGCTGCCATGCGCACCGCCAATTCCCGCAGTTGCGCCCCGTCCCCTAAGTACATGCGCGCCCGCTGCAACCCCCTGCCCCTGTCTACCCACACGGACTCGGGCCCGTTGATCAGCACGTCGGTCACGTCTTCCTGGCTAAGCAGGCCTTCCAGTTCCGGCGTCAGTCCGCCCTGGAGTGCCTGCGCCTGGCGGTACCGTGCCAACAGTTCGTCTGCCACCGGCGCGTCCTGGCTTACAGCTGCCACTGCGGCGGGCAGCGGCCGGCCTGAGGCTACAAGCTTGCGCAGTAAATTACTTTGCACCATCGCCCCTAACAAGGCCGCTGACTAGGCGGTGGATTCGCCACCCAAGTAGCGGGCCGGCCCGAAATTTTTGGCCGCCGCGTACCTTCGGCCACCGGCCAGAGCCAACCGGCACAATCTGGTCGCAAATACCCTGGATTTCCGCCTCGCACCTGCCGCCTACCCTTCCGGCGTCGATTACTACCAGACCGCCGCGCCCCACCTTCCGGGCAAGTGCGAGGGCGTGCCCGCGCCAATCCGCACCTGCCTGGGCCACCAAAATTCCCTGCCAGGACGCCCCGCCGGCCAACGCCGCCAACCCGGCAACTGTTGTTTCGGCTGCGCCCTGGTTATGGGTAAGCTCCCGATACAGGGAGGGCGGATCCGCGCAATCCAAGATGGCGACCTTGCCCCGGCGGGCTGCAATGCGGGCGATAGCCATGGCCATCGTGGATGCTCCCACGCCGCCGGCACGCCCAAACACAGCGAGCAGCCTGCCGGCCTCCGGATGCAACACCTTATCTAAGGCGGCTAGGAACTCGGCCTCGTCCCCCGGCAGGTCAAGCCCGTGCTCGCCCACCGGCAGCACTCCCGGCCCACCGCGATGCAACCCCTGCGTGTCGATCACCACCGCAGCGGCCTCGCAGAGTGGACCGTGCGAGGTCGGTTCGCAGTCAATCCCCAGCAGCTGCACCAAAGAAGACGCCTGCTGAGCCCTTGCATTGCCCCGCCCACATATTGCCACCCGCTTATTCGTCATGGGCCCATGGTGCCCACTGCGCTAACTACTGACCACCACCTACCCGCATCGGCTGTGGATAACTTGCCCTCGCTAGTCTGTGGAAAGTTTCAAAGTGGCATTATTTAGCCAATTTATGCCCTAACACTTCAACCGCCATGTCGCTGGCACGCTCGGCACCTTCCTGAGCGGCCTGAATTATCCACCCCAACCATTTGGTTACGCCCTGCGGGGTGGCTCGGCGATAGTCGCGCAAACGCGCCCTGTAGCCAAGTCCGTCCCTGCCGCACCGCTCATCTACTAGGGCGATGCCCGTCGGCTCAGCGCCCGCCGACACCATCACCCACCTGGCAGCGGCACGTGCCACTATGCCGGACGGGCCGGCAAAAGCATCCGCCAATTCCGCGTGCACCAACGCCGCCCGCACCCACGCCGACCCGGGAGCGGCAGCCAACGCCAGGGCTCGTTCTACCTTCTGTTTGCCGTCCCAGCCAGCCGGCACACCCACCTGGCTTTGCTCAATAAGCCCCATCTGCACCAATCCCACGCACGCATCCCGGTGCAAACCTGCCAACAGGGAGGGAAAATGCACGGGCGCACGGCGAGCACGGCCCCCGCGCACGTTCAGCGGGGCCATCAGTTCAACCAGGTGCAATTGCGCCGCGAGCGCCCCCACTCCCACCGCCCAGGTGGCATCCGTAATGGGTGCTGCGAGTCCGCCCTCGGCCCCTGCTGCGCCCGCCCGCAGTTCGTCTACGTTTACCCGCGCCCCCTCGCAGAGGGCGGAAGAGCCGGCTAGACGAACGGCCGCTTCAGTGCGCGCTTCGGGCCATCGGTGCCGCAACCCTTCGTGAAATCGAAGCTTCGCCACGGCCTCGTCGGCTGCGCGAATTGCCTGTTGAACACCTTCTTCAGCTGCTAGCACCTGCACGGCGGCACTAATCTGCGCGGACGTATCTTCGGGTTGCATAGGAAAATACTAGGCACCCCTAATGCGGTATTTCTACCAAGGTTTGACTTGTATCATGGATCCATGCCCAAGAACTTCCCCGATGCCAGGCGCGAACGCGCGCTGAATTTGCTGTGCGCCGTGTTGGGGCCGGTGGGCACTGTGCTGCTCGTTATTGGGTCGGGCCAGCAGCTGGCTACGGCTGCGGTTGGCAAGCCCTTCGCGCAACCCCTGGCGCTAGTTTCCATTGTCGTGGGCATCACGGCGTTGCTTGGGTGCGCTTCCTTCACCACCACTCGCTCGCAGGTTGGTCTTACCCTGGGCGGATCCATTGCCTGTCTTGGGGCACTTGCCAGCCCCCTGTTCCCCCTGGATTTTCCGGGCGTGGACATTCTGCTTCCTACCTGGTGGGCGGCATTCTTGCCGTCACTGGCGGGCGTGCTGTTCGGCTCCGCCCTCGCCTGCGAAATCACTAGGCGGCGGGCCAGCTCCCGCCCGGACGAAGACCTGTTGCGCATTGTTGCCTCCGACCAGACATTCCGTGCCCCGCTACCTTTTTCTAGAGGACGCGATAGCGTGCGCTCGTTCTACCTTTCCGCCATTGCTTCTGCCGGGTTGTGGGGACTGTTGCTTATCCGTGCGCACGGGGTAGATGTTACGGGCGGGCCCACCCACATGTTCCTTTATTTGAATTGGGCGTGCGAACTCATCACCTTGATGGGAGTGGTGGTCTTCTCGCTCCTCCTAACTTTTTCGGGCATGTTTTCTTCTTTTGGGCCGCTCTTTTGCGGCACCTTCTTCATTACGCTGCCCGCCTGCGGCGTATCGTTTTTGCAGGTCATTACCGGGTACGGGATAGGTCCTAACTTCCCCACTGCCACGGCTTTCGGCCTCACCGCCGTCCCCCTGTCCGCGATCGGGGCTGCAGCAGTAGCAACGGTGCACGCCGCGCATTGGGCACGCGTGCGGTCCTGTTCCAAAGAAGCAAGCAAACGCGACCTGGATCTGGAAACATACCTTCGAGATATGGAAATTTAGCCCCGCCCGCGCGGGAAAAATGCCTTGCCTCTTCGCTCGGCTATCGTTGGAAGCAACTGTGTACGTAGGAGGCTTCTATGAGCGATAACGCCGACCCCAAAGATATTGTAGGCCGTCGGATCTGGCGGATTTCTGATGACGTTGCCCCAGAGACCGGCACGCAGGGTCTGCCCGTACAGGGCGCCCAAAAAACTGCGGCAATTGTTGGTGAACCCGTAGGCGCAGGGCGCTCCGGATCCACCTCTTACAATTTTGTGTCCGCGGCCCAGGCCAAGCCGAAAAAAGATGCCCCCGAGCAGGGCGAACAAGTAGCCGAACAAGCTGACCAGGCCGAACCGGCCCAGCCCGTCCAAGAGCCGGCGGCCGCCCTCGAAGCGCCTAGCGAAGCAGAAACAGGAGAGGGCACGGACGAAGAAACTACTGAAGAAGCCGAAGTAGCAGACCAGGGCGAAGCACAGGCCGAACCGCTAGCGCAGGCCAACGAAGAAGCCACCGTAGTGGCCGAAACCCGGCCGGCTGCTCCAGCTTTCGCTCCCGTGCACCCCAAGGGCGAAAGCCGCCAGGCCCCGCAGACTGATGCCGACGCGGCCGAGGCCTTCCCCACTCCGAGCGCTCCTATAACTGACACTACGAAACGCACCTCCATCGCCGACCGTTTCCCCGCCGAGGGGCCGCGCGATCCCGAACGCGAAGCCGAAAGCACGCTGATTCGCCGCCAGTCCCTGTTGGCCCCCACCCAGAGCTCACCCGCCAACCAGGAAGAGCCCACCTGGGCCAAACGTGAGGCGCAGGCTTCGTCCTCTTCCGCAGAGGCTTCCGAAGAAGAACTGTTCGAGGGCGCAACCGTCCGCCCATCCACCAAGTCTCGCGGGCTAGCACACTTCGGCGTGCTGGTAGGAACCATTTTGCTGGTTCCGCTCGCCCTGGCCTTATTCATTGCCGGCGTAGCCCAGCCCGAGGGCGCTCAGTACTTCGCGTTGGGCACCAATGCAGGACGCATCCTGCTGGTGCTGCTAGGGGTTGTGGGCGTGTTCCTGGCCGTATTGCTGGCCCGCTGGTCCTCGCTAGGTTCGTTCATCGCAGGCATTTTACTCTTCGGTCTTGGCGTTGCCGGCATCATAATCTCGCCTCTGGTATCCGTGTGGAGCGACAACATCGTCCGCGATCTTACCGGCGGCTCCCTGGCCTCCCGTTTCGTATCTACTTTCGCGCTCATCTGCGCTAACGGCACCCTGGCAATGGCCGGTGCGGTGCTGCTGGCTGTCGGCTTCGTCTCACACGGTGCCCGCCGCAAGGGCCGCGAAGACACTCGTACCCGCGAAAGGGTAGAGGACGCCCTCGAAAATAGGAAAAGAGCCTCGCGCGCCAAGTGAAGATTGAAGATTCCCTTCCCTCTGGGCTGATCCGCCCGGAGGGGCCGTGGATACACCGCAACATCAACGCCAACGGCGCCCGCTTCCACGTGGTGCAGGCTGGCCCTTCCTCCTCGCACGCGGTATTGCTGCTGCACGGCTTCCCCCAATACTGGTGGGCTATGCGCGCCCAACTTGAGGCGCTTGCGGCAGCCGGATACAACGCGGTGGCCATGGATTTGCGCGGCTTTGGCGGTTCTGACCGGCAGCCGAGCGGTTATGACGTAGCCACCTTGACCAAGGACTGCATCGGGGTGTTGACGTCGCTCGGCATTTCTAAAGCCATACTGGTAGGGCAAGGAATTGGCGGCACGCTTGCGTGGGCAGCCCCAGCGGTTGCTCCCCGCCAGGTAGCGGCTATCGTCACCTTAGGGGCTCCTCATCCTCTTGCCACCCGTTCTTTACGAGGGCGAGCCTTTACCGGAGGTGCGGCCCAATACCTGTTCTTGCAGCTACCGTGGCTACCTGAGCGAGCATTGCGAAGCGGCTCGCTAGTGCACGCCCTGATGCGCTCCTGGGCCGCTGCGGAAAATCGTGACCTGGTAAATGACTTGGCAGACCGGTACGCATCCTTATTTACGAATCCTTTTGCGGCCACCGCTGCCCTTGCCTATCTGCGGCAGACGCGGAAGTTAATCGGAGCCCAACGTGACCTGCTCCGCCATCGGGTGAGCGTGCCGGTGCTGTCCCTGCAAGGGCAAGTGGATCCGATCATGCCCGGGCAGGCCTTTGCGCGGGATGCCCACTATGTTGCCGGGCCTTTGACCCAGCGGGCGATTGTCGGTGCCGGCCACTTCCTGTCTGAGGAAGCCCCCGCAGCTGTGAATGCCGCGCTGCTTAGCTTTCTGCAGGAACTGGATTGGCCGACGGGCAGTAGCTTGCAACCGGGCAAATAGTGCACTTGGGAGCACGGGCAGTGCACACCTGGCGGCCATGAAAAATAAGGCGATGACACAGCATCGTCCAGTCGGCGTGTGGCAGTAATGCCCGCAGGTCGCCCTCTACTTTCAGCGGATCTTTTTCGCTAGTGAAGCCTAGGCGGCGGCTGAGGCGGCCGACATGGGTGTCCACAGTAATTTCGGGTTTTCCGAACCAATTTCCCAACACCACGTTTGCGGTTTTCCGTCCGACCCCGGGCAAGGACATCAGTTCCTTTCGAGTGCCGGGCACCTGCCCACCAAAGTCCCTTACTAGCCCTTCGGCAAGGCCTAAGAGCGAGTTCGCCCTCCTGCGAAACATCCCTAAAGGACGCACTACTTGCTGTAGCTCTTCCAGGTCAGCGCCCGCCAAATCCTTTGGCGTAGGCCACGTGGAAAACAGCTGTGGGCTGATCTGATTCACTCGAACGTCAGTAGTTTGGGCACTTAGCACTGTGGCCACCAATAGCTCGAAGGCGTTAGAAAAATCGAGCGCGCAGCCCGCATCAGGGTAGGCTCGTGCCAGGGCGCGCGAGACCTGCACTGCCCGATGGTGTGCGACCAGATCTTGGGGCACATGTACCTCTTTTCACACAACACTAACCGTTGTGATATAAAACGCTTCTGGTAATGATTAAACTAGGCTATACATACCACCATGCCGCTAGTCCCGGCGCGAGGAGGAAACGTGGACGCAACAATTATCCGTCAGGTACCGCTATTCGAAGGACTCGACGAGGCCACCCTGGGCGAGCTGTACCAGAAGATGTCTGAAGTTACGCTTCGCCGCGGCGAGGTACTGTTTGAAGAAAACGACGACGCAGACCAGCTCTACATTGTCACCGAAGGCAAAGTGAAGCTGGGCCACACCACTTCCGATGGCCGCGAGAACCTGCTGGCAATCTTGGGCCCTGGCGAGATCCTGGGCGAATTGACCCTATTCGATCGTGGCACCCGTTCTGGCACGGCTACCGCAATCTCCTCCACCAGGTTGCTGTCGCTGGCACACACCGACCTGATGGCATTCATAGATTCGCATCCGCAGATGGCCAAGCTGATGCTGCGTGACCTGGCGGGCCGCCTACGCCGCACCAATGAGGCGCTCGCGGACATGGTCTTCTCGGACGTGCCGGGCCGCGTCGCTAAGGCGCTGGTCGATTTGGCAGAGCGTTTCGGTTCCCGTACCGACGAGGGCGTGCACGTCCCCCACGACCTGACCCAGGAAGAACTGGCGCAGCTGGTGGGCGCTTCACGCGAGACGGTAAATAAGTCTTTGGCAGAGTTCGGCTCCCGCGGCTGGATCCGCTTGGAAGGACGAGCCGTGATGCTGCTAGACCTGGAACGCCTAGTACGCCGCGCCCGCTAAGTTTTAGCTACGTAAGGTGCCCGAGCCTAGCTCGGGCACCTTAGTTTTTCCCGCTTGTGGGCAGAAAAATCCCCCGGCCAAATGGCCGGGGGTTCGTTTTCTACCGCAAGTGTTACTTGGTGGTGAAGACGACCTCTACCTCGACGGGAGCGCCAAGGGGAAGGGCGGCTACGCCAACAGCCGAGCGTACGTGCGGCTCGTCGAATAGTTCACCGAAGAACAGGGACGCACCGTTGGCGACCTGTGCCTGGTCGGTAAAATCGGGCTTGGAAGACACGAATGCTGTTACGGCCTCGACGCCAGTGATCGCGTCTTCGCTGCCGGCAATCGCAACGGCTGCTGCCAGAGCGTTCAGGGCGCAGGCGCGCGCGGCTTCCTGAGCATCTTCCAGGGCAACTTCGCCCTCGCCGACATGGCCGGTGGCAACTAGCGAGCCGTCGCGCATTGGCAACTGCCCCGACGTGCGGATTTTGCCTTCGCCAATCTTGCGAGCGGGCGTGTATGCGGCTACCGGGGGAACTACTTTGGGCAGTTCGATTCCTTGTTCTTTCAGACGTGCAGAGAGTGCTTCACTCATTCAACTGGCCTCTTCAAATATGCGACTAGGTTGTCCGAACCTGTAGGTCCGGGGATGACGGCAACGAGTTCCCACCCGTCAGCGCCCCACTGATCCAGTATCTGCTTTGTTGCGTGTGTTAGCAACGGAATCGTTGCGTATTCCCATTTAGTCATGCCCTAATCCTAACTGGAGGGGGCGCATATTTTTAGCCCCTTTTTATACGCGGACGTTTGGAAAATTGAACCCTACCTGCGCACACGCGCCAACACGTGGGGGATGCGCGGACTCCGGATTTCTTCTGCCAGTGGTGATGGTGAATTTGCCAACCAGTCAGCCCAGTCGGTGATGTTTGACATTTGCCGAAGCATTGCGCGGCGTTCACGTTCTGTGAGCCCACCCCACACACCAAAGTTGGCTTCCGATTGCAGGGCGTCTGCTAGGCATTCCAACCGCACTTCGCAGTTGTAACAACGGGTCCTAACCTGGCGTTGAGCAGCACCTTGAACAAACAGGGCGTCTGGTTCGTCTTGTGCGCACAGGGCTTTGGCAGCCCAGGTTTGATCTCCGTTCAGATTCATTACGGCTTAAATCCTTACATCCTTGTTGGCTTCTTTGCCTAAGTGTGACGGTACCTACATTTGTTCGTTTTGTCCATGCGGCAACGCACTTTTTGTTCGGCTACTAGCTAACGAGCTAGTAACAATGCCCCCAAAGTGGGTAAGTCTCTTATCATTTGCCAGCCAGATTGTTTAGGCTAATAGCATGTCGAAATCTTCTGGTTCTTCAAAGCTTGCTGCGCTCACCACTGGGGCACGGCCGGTTTCCACGAAGCAGTACCGTCACTTGCTAGTTTCTATGGCCGCAATGGTCGCCCTCTGCGCGATCTTCCTGGCCGGGCTTTCCATTCCCGCCATCGGTATGGCCGGTATGGCAACCACGCAAGGCACTAAGGCGTTCTCGCAAATGCCGGGCGAATTTGAGGCACTGCCGCCATCACAGCAGTCGATTATCGAGGCCTCCGATGGCACCGAGCTGGCCCGCTTCTATGCTGAAGACCGCATTGTCGTACCACTAGAGAAGATGTCTCCCTGGATCCAGAAAGCGGCTGTAGCGATCGAAGATAGGCGCTTCTTTGACCACGGCGGTATTGACGTGATGGGCATGTCGCGCGCCCTGGTAAATAACTTCTTAGGCGGCGACACCGAGGGCGCATCCACCCTCACCCAGCAGTACGTGAAGAACACGCTGATCGAAACGGCACTGCAGAAGAACGACCCCCTTGCCAGGGCGAAGGCAGAAGAGCACTCGGTCTCGCGCAAGCTGCGCGAAGCTAAGTATGCGATCACGCTTGAAAAGAAGATGCCTAAGAAGAAGATTCTGGAAGGCTACCTGAACATTGCCCCGTTCGGCCCGAACGTCTACGGTTCTGAGGCGGCTTCCCGCCACTACTTCTCTAAGGCCGGCAAGGACTTAACCATTGGCGAGGCCGCCCTGCTAGCCGGCATCACCCAGAACCCGATCGGGTTCAACCCACTGCAGCACCCCGAGAAGGCGCAGGATAGGCGCAACCAGGTGCTCTTTACCATGCTGGAAACCAAGGCCATCAACAACGAGCAGTACCAGAAGGCCAAAGCCCAGAACGTGAAGGACATGCTGAAGCCGTCCAACACCCCGCAGGGCTGCGGGGCTGCCGGTAATGCGGCCCACTTCTGTGCCTACGTGGTCCACGAGATCTACCAGAACAATGCTTTCGGCAAGGACATTGCCGAACGACGCAACCTGCTAATGCGTGGCGGCCTGCGCATCCGCACCACTTTGGATAAACGCATGCAGGATGCTGCAGCTAAGGCTGCTACCGATTCTATCCCTGTAAACGATCCCTCGGACGCGCGTATAGCCGTCACTTCGATCCGCCCGGGCACAGGAGAAATCTTAGCCATGGCACAGAACACCAACTTTGGCACTAACACCCAGAAGGATCCCTCCGCGACCGAGCAGGTCTTTGCTGCCGACGAAGCGCACGGCGGCGGCGCCGGCTACCAGACCGGTTCTTCCTTCAAGCCCATGACCCTTGCCGCCTGGTATGAGGCCGGCTACTCCCCATACGCGGTAGTGGGTGGGCGAACCAGCTATTCGGCCTCGGACTGGAACATTGGCGACTGTGACGCGGCAGCCGATGGGTGGGAAGTGCACAACAACGAGAACTCCTCCCCCAGGGCCACCACGGTACTGCAGGGCACGCAGCGGTCGCTGAACACGACCTACGCGGGGATGGCTTCCAGGCTGGACCTGTGCAACATCAAGGACGTGGCGAAGCGAGTACACGCAGTGCCGGGTGACGGTTCGGACCCCACCTTCCGCCCCTCCGACATTCTGGGTTCGGGATCGGTACCTCCGTTGAACATGGCCAACGCGTTCGCCACTTTTGTGAACAAGGGTGAATATTGCAAGCCGCTCGCTATTAGCGCGGTTACTACTTCGGCGGGCAAGAAGCTGAAGGTGCCACAGAAGTCTTGCAAGAAGGCTTTAGAGAAGGGCCCGGCCGAGCAGACCACTTGGACCCTAGAGCGCACCTACAACTCCTACGGTTCCATGGGATATGCCTCGATTGGCCGCCCGGCAATAGCCAAGACCGGTACTACCACCGGCCCGTCCGATGCGTGGATCGTGGGTGCTACCCCGGATGTGTCGACCTCTGTTTGGGTTGGGCACGCTCAGGGTATTGCCCCGCTAGCAGACGTGGTTGTGGGCGGCCGCTACTACGACATCATGTACGGTTCGACCCTGCCCGCGAACACCTGGCAGAACTACATGCGGGTGGCCCACGAGGGCATCCCAGCACGCGGCTTCGATTACAACGATATTGGCACGGGCGTACCGCAGCGGCGGGTGGAACAGACCCCCCAGCAGCAGCGCCAGCCGGAGCAGGCCCCACAGCAGTCTGAGCCGAAGAAGGAAGAACCCGCCCCCAAGCCGTCAGAGGAGCCGTCGACCACGGTCACCGAGACGACCATTATTGAGGAACGTTGATCCGCAAAGCGGCGGCGGGCTTCGGCCTCACCTGCCTGGCCGGGCTGGTTTGGGGCAGCGTTGAACGGCGTTGCCCCACCGTCACCAGCGCGACCATAAAAGGCCGGCCGGGCACGCCCCGGCTGCGCGTATTGCAGGTGGCCGATGCACACCTGTGGCCCTCCCAACGCTGGGAGGCCAACTTCATCGCTTCCGCAGCTGACATCCCCTATTCGCTGTGCGTCAATACGGGCGACAATTTTTCCGACCCCCACGCGATGGGCATCCTGCGGGCGGCATTTGGGCCGCTGCTGGCCAAGCCGGGCGTTTTCACGTTTGGATCCAACGACTATTTTGGCCCGCATTTTAAGAATCCGTTCCGGTATTTCTTCGGCACTTCTTCGAGTGATACGCGGCCCGAGGTTCCCGACCTACCCCACGACGAGTTGGCCGCATTCTTTACCAAGGGGGGCTGGGCTGACGTGCGCAACCGGGCGGCGGACTTGCGGGTGCGCTCTCTGCCTTCCCAGAACCGTGCCGCTGAGGAAGTTACAGTGTCGGTAATGGGGGTGGACGATCCCCATATTGACCGCGACATACTGCCGGAGCCGCCCTCGGCGTGGAAGGAAGCGGCCCTGCGCGTAGGGGTGGCGCACGCCCCTTACAGGCGGGTATTGGACGCCTTCACCAAGGCCGGAGCGGACCTGATCATCTGCGGGCACACTCACGGCGGGCAGGTACGACTGCCGTTTGTGGGGGCGCTGGTTAATAATTCGGATATTCCTTTGCAATACGCTTCCGGCCTGCACGATTGGCACTTTGCCGGGCGCACGGCCAAGCTGTTCGTCTCAAAGGGGCTCGGCACCTCCAAAACGGCGCCACTGCGGTTTTGGTGTCGGCCCGAGGTAGCTTTTATCGACATCACGCCCGGCCCTTAGGCCTTGGCGGGGATCTTCGCTAACTATGCGGTCAGGTGCGGGGTTTAGTTGGTGGTTTTTACTGGCCCTCTGCGGGAAAGAGTGTGCCCTCGACACCGCGGTGCCGAGGGCGAAACCTTTTAGGCGCGCTTGCGGCGGGTTGCAAGCACACCTGCGCCGGTGGAGAGTCCGGCTACTGATAGCCCTGCCAGCAATCCAGCGGTAGCGCCGGTTGCTACCAGAGTATTGGCGGTATTGGTGTCCGCGGCGGACGTGGCGATCTTAGTTTCGGGCTCGTCCTGATCTGCGAGCATTTCTGCAGCCTCGTCTTCGGAGGGGACTTCTACAGGGGCAGCCTGGGTGTCCTTTTCTGCCTGTTCGGGCTTGGCATCGTCCTTGGCAGGAGCGGCAGTGTCAGGCTGAGCCTCGGCAGCCAGGTCCTTTTCGTAGGCCGTAGCAAGCTCATCTAGCTGGGGCAGGATGTAGGCCATAGCGTGATTTAGGTAGGCCGGGTGTGGGGCGGCGAACCAGTCCGAGAATAGGGCGGCGATGGTCTTTGACTTGAATTCGGCGGGCTGCGCCAGGGTCAGCGCTTCGTTGCGGGCAGCGCTGGTGCGGGCCACTACCCGGTCGTTGATTTGGGTAATGTTTAGCTTACGCGCCTCTTCAATGGCTGCGTGTATAGCCGGCGCGTACTTGCCTAGCTTCATCTGCGCGTTGATGTAGTTGTAGTCGGAGGGTAGTAGTTTGCCGACTATTCTCTTAGCGCAGCTCTCTTGGAAGGAGTTCAAGGTGGCTAGGTCGGCGCGAAGCGCTGCGTGGGCATCGGCCGGCTGATCCTGCAGCACCTTGGTAGCGGCTGCAATGTTTTTCCCGACTATGCCCGAGATTCCGGCGAGTTCGGTAGCGTCTGCAGCTTCCTGGTTTTTCGTTTCCGCGATTTTTGCTTGCACCTGCTGCTTCTGCGACTCGTTCCACTTGCCCCAGACAGTAGCCACGTAGGCGTCTATGTCCTGGGCGCTCTTTAGCCCATCCAGGTCGCTCTCGTTCAGGCCCGGCACGTTGGCTGCCGCATAGATCGCCTTCACTTCGGACTGCGCCTTTGCGGTAGCTTCGTCTACAAGCTTCTGCGCGTCCTTTTCGAGGGCGGACGCCACGCGCGCCTTGCCCGCCGCGTTTGTGGGAATACCCTGGCCCAGCTTCTGGCTAGTTAGCGCTTCGCGTGCCGCAGTTTCCGCACTAGCAGTATCGATGGGTGATTCCGCCGCTGGGGCGGATACTGACACGGTGCAGGCATAGCGCGACAGGTCCGGTGGCGCTGACTCGGCATTCGCGGGGGCAACGATTCCAGCAAAAAGGGTAGCCGCCAGTAGTGGGGCGGCAATAATTACCGGTCTGATTCGCATATTTTCCTCTCCTGTAACGCCCCTTATGTGCAGGCCGGCATGTTCGCATGGTGCGCAGTCAGCCCGTGGGGAACGGCGAAACATCTGGGGCGACGGCGCTGAGATGGGGCGCGCGCCGCGTATTGGCATATACGAAAATACCGTTTATCAGACTCTTGCGGAATAAGCTGTTTCCAATCGATGGGCTGTAATAGTTTCTATTCACTTCTTTGTTTTGCCAATTTTGCCATTTTCATGCACTCACATATTTTTTGCGCGCTAAGGCCGGTCGCGCTATAACGAAAAAAGGAGGGGGAGGAGGAACTGCCTATTGCGGCAGATACACTAGCGCATATACACTAAGCCAGTTTCCGCACTGTTACTCATCTAACTTAGGCAACCCTAAGATTGCATTAACTGGTGCCAGCAAGGCCTGCAGGACTAGCGGCAGTGCCGCGACAATGCAGTGCAAACCGGTTGCATTTACCCAATTGCCACCCTCACAACTACCGGTACGGCGGCCGCCCTGAATCAAACTCCCAAACAGCCATAAATCGCCTACAGCAAACCCCTAGCATTTAACACGTAAGACATTTCAGCCTTCTTGGCATCGATCTGCACGCTGAAGAATGAGGGACGCGGCTCAAAGCCGCGGGGGCGCTTGGCCCGCCTTACGTCTCTAACCCGGTAGACCTCACCAATAACCACGGCCGCTTGCGCAAGACTCCCCAGACGGCTGGATCACCATAGCCCCACCTAGTCGGATACCTTATGTACAAATCGGAACACTCTGTGAGATTTAACTATTTTTCCATCGCTTCCGATTAATAGCGCCAAGATTGCGAAAATGCAGGGGTAATTTTCTTTATTTTTCATACGCAGCTGTCACGCTAACCGAAACCAGAAAATGCTCAACAATACAGATAGGCATAACTATTTCTTCTTGGTAGCATCAGGACCAATTCTGCCCTACATTACTGCGGAATTGTTCGACAATAGTGAATGCGGAAGGGAAAATGAACAATAAACTGCTCACAAATGGCAGCTACGGCAAATCTAAGCATGCGCTTACTGCCCTAGTTGCCGGCGCGCTAGCCTCATCGCTGCTAGCTACGCCTGCTTTTGCTGCGGCAGCCGACGGACCGGCTGCCGCCCCGCAGAGCCCTAATCCTGAACAAGTGATGGAAGAGGTAAAAGACACCGAGGCTGACCTAGCCAAGGCGCTCCAGGACCTCCCCTCGGAAATAAAGAACAATCCCCTGTCCGGGGATGCCTTGCCTGCCGCCGCCGACAAGCTGGACATGAAGCCCGGCGCTGTCAAGGAAGTTTCTGAACTAGGCGGCTGGAACGCCATTGACGGCGGCAAATTCACCGTCCTGAAGGCGCGCGAGGACGGCCTGTATTTAAACTCGTCAGCAGGTACGGCGGTCGACAATTCTGACGAATCTCGCGATCCGAAAACTCAGCTGTACCGCAATGTTCAATACTTCACAAACGAGCAGGCATTAGGTACCCACCCCTACGTGCTTGCGCTTGGCCGCGGATATGACAATTTCTCGCGAATCTCCGGCGAAAAAGCAATAGGAGCCAACGGCAATAAGTTCGTGTCCGGGTATAACGGCATCGAACGCTCATTCAAGGCATACTCGCCTAAGTATGGGACTAATTTGGTCCTTGACTTTGCCACGGGTTCCTTAGCGCAGACTAACAAGCCAGCTGGTTACAGGGTGCGCGTAGTTGCCAATGCCAATGGGGCGGAAAAAGTTCTTTACGATGTAACTTTCAACCCTAAAGAAACGAAAGTTGATAATGAAAAGGGCTATACGGTAACCACTATTGGAGATGGTAGCGGAGAACCCAAACTAGGCAACAAACCTGCAACTGCCGACGAAATTGCCGCTGGAACAGCTATACCGTACGTCCAGGGGGCAGACACCACGGTCAAGTACGCAACCCAGTTCAACAATGGCGACCTGACCGGCGTCAAGTCGGGCGCGGTGGGTAGATTTACTTCGAAGCCGATTCTGCTGGACAAGGGCGTGACCGACTACAAGGTGCAGATCACCCCTGACTTCGAAAATGACACGGGTGTTTTCGATTCAGACCATGGTCAAACTGTAGGCCTACAGCGTAACGTGAAGCACTATACGGTTCCGTTGTTCAACGCGTTCAATGTTGACCAGAAGACCGACGTTACCGCGAAGGAGCTACTAAAGGCTCAGCTCGAGGCTCTGAAGGCCAACCGTGAGAAGCATGTTGCTGATAAGTCGGATCCGTCTATCGCAAATCTAGATGCGGTAATTAAGGAAGTTGAAGCCGCTGTCAACTCTAAAGAGGTAAAGTCAGTCGACGAGTACAAAAAGCTCGGTTCCAAGCTGGACAAGGCTAAAGAAAACCTGATTGACATCAAGGATGCTTTGAAGGCAATCCAGGACGAAAAGGCAAAGAAACTAGCCGAGATTGACAAGGCCCCGGGCGCCCTTGATAAGGACAAAGAAGCGGCTAAGAAAGCGGCTGAAGCTGCCGCAGAACAGGCAACCGCTGCTATTAAGGCTGTTGCCGAAAAGGAAGCTCTTCCCAAGACTCTGGAAGACAACCTTAACAACATCAAGGCCGTTACTGTTTCTAACAAGGAAGCTCTAACCGCTAAGGTTGCTGACGACGAGGCATTCCAGAAGACTCCTCGTTACGTCAACGCAGATGAGCACAACTTTGTGAACGCCGATGGCACCCCCAACACTGAAAAGAACAACAAGGCACCAGAACATGTCGCCGCGTACAAGAAAGCCCTAGAAGAAGCTAAGAAGGTTGCAGACAACCCGACTGCTACTCAGGGCGAGGTTGACAAGGCTCTAGCAGCCCTGAATAAGGCTCGCAAGGACATTGAAGACAACTACGCCACTGACTTGGAGCCCCTAAAAGACTCAGTGAACACCAAGGGCGGAGTTGACAACACAGAGCCCATCTACGTAAACGCCACTCCTGAGGAACAGGAGGCATATGACCAGGCCAAGCAGGCTGCGGCAGATCTACTGAAAGATCCGAACGCAACCCAAACCCAGGTGAACAACGCTAAGAAAGCCTTGGATGATGCCAAGGCTGCACTAGACAAGCACCCGACCGACAAGCAGAAGCTCTCCGCACAGGTCACTACCAGCTTGGACAGTGATGCAGATTCGCCGAGCGTGTTCTACAAGAACGCTAAGGATCCTAACTACCAGGCACCCGAAGGTGTAGACAAAGAGGCCGCTAAGGGTTTCGCTGATGCCTACGACAAGGCTCTAGCAGCAGCGAAGAAAGCTCTAGCAGACCCGAAGGCATCCCAGAAGCAGGTTGATGCGGCACTGGAGGCTCTAAAGGCTGCAGAAAAAGATCTGCACACGCTTTCCTCCGACCCGACGGACCTGGTTAAGGCCCAGAATGACACTCTGGCCGCGAAGGATCTGCCTGCCTACAAGAATCTTGTAGCTAAGGCTGCCAAGGAAGGGCCTGAATCCCAGGCTGCCAAGGATCTAGCTGCATACAACGATTCCCTGAAGAAGGCAACGGACGTGCTGCTGCAGTTCGCTGATCCCAAGGCAGACAAGCACCCGGCTCAGAAGGACGTCGAAGCCGCGAAGGCTGCACTGCAGGCTGCCCGCGATCTAGTCGATCCGTACGCGACCGACACCCGCGCGCTTGAAAGCACCGCTAACCTGGAAAAGGCCATCAAGGCTTCCCCCGCCTACGCCAACGCTGACGCCGCCGCGTACATGGGTAAGGATGGCAAGCCTGACGCAGAAAAGAACAAGCAGGCTAAGGAAGCTAAGGATGCCTACGACAAGGCTCTAGAAAAGGCACTTGAGGTACTCGCCAACACCAAGGCCACCCAGGCTGAGGTAGATGAAGCGACTGCCGCCCTGGCAGATGCTGGCGACGCGCTAGCACCCTTCGCAACTGACGCCTCCAAGCTGGCCGCGCAAGCCGCTGCCGCCACCTCCTTTGAGGAATCCCCGCAGTTCGTCAACGCTCTGGCTGCCAAGAATGGCGATGCTGAAAACGCTGATGTCGCTGCCTATAAGAAGGCTCTGAAGGACGCAAAGGATACTCTGTCTAACCCGAAGGCCACCCAGGCTGAGGTAGACAAGGCCCTGGCTGCTCTGAAGGCTGCTGAAGATAAGATCGTGAAGGACTACCCAACCGATCCGTCCAAGCTGGAGAAGGAAGCAGATGCTGCCGCAGATCTTCAGAAGGGTGCCGATTTCCAGGCTGTCCTGAAGAACGCTGCCACCCAGGACGCCGCCAAGGCATACCAGAATGCCCTGAAGGATGCGAAGGCCGTACTGGCTGACAAGAACGCCACTCAGGCTGATGTAGACAAGGCCCTGGCCACGTTGAAGGCTGCGGGTGAGGCCCTAAAGAAGGCCGAAGATGCTGCCGCATCCAAGCAGGGTGGCGCTGCTGCCGGCAAGGATGACACCGGCAAGAATGATTCCGGTAAGGGTGGCGCTGCTGCATCCGAATCGCAGCGTGTTGTCCGTACTGTCAAGACCAATACTGGCAACCTACCTGTAACCGGTAGCGCAGGAGCTTTGCTCCTGATCGTGTCTTGTGCCCTTATTGGTGCAGGTACCCTTGCGATCCGTCGCAAGAAGGGTAACTAGTTAGGTACAGATAACTAGATAAGGAAGGCCCGCGTGACGCTTTGGACGCCACGCGGGCCTTTCGCTATCTTCAGCAAACAACCAAGGCCATCAGGCCCGGGCTTCCGGAGCTTTCGCGAACCATGGTGTTGAACCGCGAAACCAGGTCGAAGTCGCCAACCAAGGCGTTGTGGACCAAGGTCCGCGAGCCAAGAAACACCCCCAGCCCCAACCCCGCCACCCACTACGCAAAAAGGGCAAGAACTTTCGTTCTTGCCCTACTCCAGCGGGTCGGGGTATTCGGTCGCTACGCTCCCTACGACCCCATCCTCGCTCGGCGCAAAAAGGGCAAGAACTTTCGTCCTTGCCCTTTTGACCTTACTCGTCGGGGTGACAGGATTTGAACCTGCGACCTCTTCGTCCCGAACGAAGCGCGCTACCAAGCTGCGCCACACCCCGTGGCTCACAAAAGCATATCCTACAAAACTCCAAAGCCGAAAATTAATCCGGAGTCAAACACGCCACACTATGCCAGCACCTGCCCTAACACCCAGAAAGCACCAACCCCAACCACAATCGACACCAACGCATTCGCCCACCGCCAATGCACCAAAGCAGTAGCAACAATGCCTCCCAAAGCAGGCAACCATGATGCCAACACCCCAAACTTCACACCCGAAACCGTGAAAGTCACCAGAATTACCATCACCCCCAGCGGCATAGTCTGCGCAACAATGCGCATTAGCTCCGAATCACGCACCCTACGCAACGCCACAAAAGGTACGCCGCGCAGAGAATAGGTCACCCCGAAAATTACCGCCAGAGCCGCGGCCACATACCCATAATTCACTTCGCCCTCCGCAACCTAAACCACGCATTAGCCAAAATAAGCACCGTGAATAAGCCCAGCGCAACCACTAGCATCTGCTCCCGCGCAAACAGGACCCCAGCTATGGCGCACCCAAACGCAGCAATCCCGATCCCCCACTGGCGGTTTTGCTTGTACGCATCTACCGCCAACGTCACAAACAGGGCCGTCAGAGCAAAACCCAAAAAATTAGTATCGAAAGAAAGCAGGTTACCCACCAGGGCGCCAGCCGCCACACCCATCACCCAATACGCCTGGCAGAGTGCTTCCGTAGTAACCACCTGCACGCCACTGAGCGTGCCTGCAGGACGCGACGCAAGCAACGCGTACGCCTCATCGGTGAGCGCATGCACCCCATAAAGCCTTCCCGCCAAAGAACGAACCCTATGTAACGGAAACGAAAGACCATAAAACAGGTGCCTGAAGTTCACAAAGAAAGTTGTAACAGCAATCTGCGGTAGCGACACCCCCGTAAGGATTAGCCCCACTGCAGTAAACTCCATCGAACCGGCATAAATCACAATCGAGGAGACAATAGACAGCCACACCGGGAATCCCTGCGTAACCGCAAACACGCCAAACGCAAACCCCAGTGGCACATACCCGAGCCCCACCACATAAGTGTCCCGTAAAGCCTTCTTGGCCTCTACAACAGATCCCTTCATGAGCCAACACTAAACGAGCCGAATGCACTAGCGCAGCAAAAACCATGATTCGGCAACAGGAAATCGTTACATAACTGGAACTATTTTGCCAGCTTCTTGTTACCCCACTTTATGGATGCTCCGCTAAAGTGGACACAATGACAGACAATCCGCAAGCCCCAAAGAGACGTTCACTTAGCGAACGGCAAGCTGAGCTGGGCAGCCACTCCAGCCGCGGAATAGCCTCTCAAGAAAACGGGAGCAGTGGCGGAGGAGTAACCTCCACACCGTACACTGGACAGATCCCCAAAATTACCAACGAGCACATGAACCCTCAAGTAAAAGAGGGATTAGGGGTTGCTACCACCGGCATGATGCGGGCAATCAAGCCCACCACGTCCGTTCCTGCCAAAGCACAAAAACCCACCCCCATTCCGGCCACCCCAAAACGCACTAATAGCACCCGCCAACTACCCGAGGACCAGCTGGGCGAAAGCCGACTAAAACCGACGGGATGGCTGCCTGACCATTACGCCGCCTTCTCGCTCGCACTAATCCCATTCGTAGTGGGCATGCTGCTAGCACAGCCCAGTTGGGAACACATTCCCCTATTGGCGCTGTGGATCGTGTCATTCATGTGCTTCAACGCGATCGGCCTGTGGCTGCGCTCCAACCTAGACCACAGCTACTGGGCACCCGCACGCACTTACTCAGCAATAAGCGCGGTACTTGCAGTAGTGAACCTGATCGTCAGCCCATACCTGACCGAATGGACGGTAGTCTTCCTTCCTTTTGCCGTCACAGCAGCATGGCAATGCTTCACCCATAATTGGCGCACCCCTCTTACCAGGCTGTGCACCGTTTGCGCCTCCTCGCTAATGACATTGGTGGCCTATGACGTAGGCACCGGATTTTCCCGCCCAGAATGGGTGCCAGACTGGTTGCAGCATTCTAGTGGCCCCATTCCCGGCCAGGGCGCTACTGACCCACAGGTTACTGCCTGCTGGGGTTGGGCGGGCGTGTGCGCGATAACAATGGCCGCAGCATCATTTGCGACCATCACCTACCTGCGCACGCTCGGCCGCAAAGGTCTGACCCTGAAATACTTCGTGCCCGCAGCAGTAATTCACGGCCTACTGGTTCTTGGGGCAGCGCTCGGATGGGGCTTAGGCAGCTTTAACCTAATCACATTGGCTATCAGTTTGGCCTACGGCATTCGCCTGGCCTGCGTTCCGTTAATCCTAAAGAAGTTGACCAAGCCTACTGGAGTCATGCTAGTGGTTTCTGTAGAGACCGCACTATTAGCCCTACTTGGTGCCTCCCTAGTGTGGTAACCGCCTAGCCACCCACCTGCGGCGGCATCCTTTCAGCAAAAAACTCGTAGGCCCTAGTTTCGGTATCACTATCTAACCCGAGGGCATTATTACGTCTTTGCGTCCACTGCTCCAAGTAGGGCACCCCCCGTTTTTGAGCTTGAACCAAAATATTGCGGTAATTATCCATCCCATGCGGATTACGGGCCGGAGCATCCGTAGTGTCAGCCACGAGCGACGGCAGCTGCGGATCCACTGAATGTCCATCCAATCCTGGCACCGCATCGGAAGTATCGCGCACAAACAACACGTCCACCCCGTTAGACGCTGCCCTTCTGGCCGTATCCGCCCTGGTTGGCCCCGCTACCGCCAGGACTGACTTGACATTGTATTTGCGAGTAAAAACAGGGTCTGCAGCGAGCGAGGTCGCAACGGCACTGCCCTGGGAATGGCCAACCAACTCAACAGGTTCGCCGCGAGCGCCAGCCTGAGCCAACGCGGACTCGACAATGCGCTGCTGATCAGTTTCCATTCCCGCCACAGCTTGCAGGTTAGTTTGCATGCCCAGGGGGTTCCTTCCGCCAGAGGCGAAGGTTTCCATACCTCGAATATTCACAGTCCACGAAACTTTTCCGACCTTGTTCACATGCTTTAGTACCTCGACATGCGCCCCAGGTGAGTCCGGCCCACAATTCTTGATCTTACTGAGCCGGTCAGCCATAGTGGATGCGGTCAAGGCAGTGGGAACTGACGGCAAGGCCCCGTTTACTTCTACAGCACAGGTGGGTGACGGGGGTGCAGGCTTTTTCCCGAATAGATGGTTAATAGTTTGTCCCTTGCTACCCAGTTCAATTAGGTTGGCGGCAGCCAGCAGCGTGGCTGCCCCCAGCACTAGGCCCGGCGACCGAGAGGTGTCAATTAGGGCACCTGCCGAGTCTACCCGTGAAACTGCTATCTGACGGACTGGAGATGTTGCCCCCACGTATCGGATTTGCCCATCGGGGCCGACAATCCTGATTCTTCTTTTCCCGAAAGCTGGGTTTGATACTAACCCCGCCAATGCTGCGGCGGGCATTGCCGCACTCTGTGCCGGGCTCTTCCCTCTAAGGCTGCCCAAATAAGCAGTTGTTGGAAACATCCAGATAGAGGTTAGGTTCATCCCCCTGGCCGCCAATTCCCCTTCGACCCCTACCGGCCTACTTACTCCAAAGATGGGCAACAGTGCAACCCCGGCTGTTACCGGGCCGGCGAAGGGTTGCGGAACTAGCTGCAATGCTGCGACCACTAGCCGCCCCAGCGGATTCCTGTGCGCCCGCGCTAGGTTCTTCTGTTCTGCCCTGTCATATTTTTGTGCCGCAACCTGAATCCTGGTGGCAAAATCTGCAACCTGGGTTCTTACGTGATCCGTCTGAATGCGAAGATGGCGCAGCTGCCCTACATAATAAGCGCCCCGCATGCCAAAGACTGTTTGTTCGGTTCGCAACAGGGCCTCAGCGGTAACTGTTAGCCCCTGAGCCAACAGGAGCCTGCCAAGGAGTAACCGTAGAAGTGTTACAACGGATCGCAGCTGGCTAGTGTCGACCCGCGCAGTGCCGGTTGTCCAAATGTCCATTACGCCCCCAGCGCTACCACTTGCCCGTGCAGTTCGCGCGCGCAGGCTACCAACGCTACAAGTTGACCACAGATCGCCTCAGCCTGGCTGCGGGCCGCAGCGGCAGCCGCGCCCTGCCATATTCCAAAATCAGGGGTGTAGTCACCAAGTATTGCTTCCAATTCATCTTGTAGTAGAGCTAGTTGCAGCCCCGCTAGACCAGTTTTCATGTTTGCCTCCTGCCAGCAGGATAGGAGGAGCCAAAATCCAAGATGTTTTGTCCACACACCGTAGCCACTCAAATGGCTCAATCATCCCTGTGGAAACAGCATCCGCTCTAAGTCAGACAGAGACTATCCAGGCAAGGCTTGCGGGCTCTTAAATAGATTCACTTCGGCCGCTCCCAGCGCCGCGCACAGCGGGGGGCGAACCGAAGTGAACAAAATTCGCTATTTAACCTCGGGACACTTGTCTTCGATCTCTACATCTTGCTTATGTCCGTGACCGCCGCAGCCACAACCACCTTCACCGCAAGCGCAACCGCCCTCGCTAAAGTGAGGTTGACGGGCAGCCCACTCAACCAATTCCACACGCGGGCCAGTAAAGAACGGCGTATCTTCACGCACAAACAGGCGCGCTTCCGCATCCCGCTGAATACGCAATACGCCCATAATGCGCGACAGATCGTCATGCTCCAGAGCGATAGTCCACTCGTAGTCACCAAGAGCGAATGCCGCCAGCGTAGACACCTTCACATCCAAGTAGTCGCGAGCGTTCATACCGTGCTCCTTCAGGATCGCACTGCGGCGAGCCTTAGGCAGGTAGTACCAATCCCAGCTACGCACAAACGGGTAAACCGCCACATACTTGCGAGGCACCACACCACCGAAACAGGCAGGCAAGTGCCGGGTATTGAATTCTGCCGGTTTGTGGGCTGACATTGCGGACCAAACCGGCTCCAGCATCTGCCCCAGATCGGAACGCACCAACGCATGGTAGGCGGCCTGTAGTTTATCTGCACTGTCCGAAAGCGCCCACAACATCAGGTCGGCATCCGCCCGAAACCCGCCCACGTCATACCATCCGCGGATTTCCACGCCGGTTTCTTTTACAGCCTCTTCCATTCCCTTCGCCAAGGCCTCGACCGCGCCTTGGGGCAGAGCAATAGCTGTACGGAAAACGCACTGCAACGAGTAATTGTCGCGGGCGTTGACCTCATCAGGATCGACGTGCGCAGCATCGCGCGGATCATATTCATAAGAGGGCTTGTCCGCATTCGGGTGAGCAATGGAATCTGGGTGTGCCATTGGCATTCCTTCCTTATTTACTTTCCAGACACGCGGGCAATTTCTGGTAGCCCGCTACTGGTTTGCATGATTCGGGGTGAGCCAGGGCAGGCCACTTAGGCCCAATCGGATCGACTCCCTCAACTTTTTCTGGAGCTAACCGTTCACAAATAACGTCGGCGAGGGCGCCAATAAAAGCCGGGTGCGTCCCCGCGGTTGCGGCACGGCGGTAACCTAGGCCCAAGTCGGCAGCAGTCTGCCTGGCTTCAGTATCCAGGTCGTAGACGACCTCCATATGGTCGGTAATAAACCCAATAGGCGCTACGACCACGTTCTTGACCCCTTCGTCTGCCAGCTGCTGCAGCCTGTCATTAATATCTGGCTCTAACCATTTTGCCATCGGTGGGCCAGAACGGGAACAGAAGGCTAAATCCACATCTACCTGCCGGCCTATGGCAGCCGTCACCCGCCTGCATATCTCGTCCCCCAAATCTTGGTGCTGGCGCAAATAGCTGGGCTGAGAAGGATCGCCCGGCAGTCCCGAGTTCTGATTCATAGCAACCGGAATGGAGTGGGTTACTAGCGTCAAATGGGCCTGTTCCAGCTCATTCATAGCAGCTACGATCGCATCCACGTTCGCCGCCACAAACCCCTCGGTGGTGTAGTAGGGTCGCACCTTGTCCAGTGCGAATTCAACCCCCAGTTCCGCCTGAGCGGCAGCCAAATCTTCGCGGTACTGCCGGCAGCCAGAATAGGAGGCAAACGCGGAAGTAAAAAGGCAAAGGACGCGATAGCGTCCTTGCGCCTCCAACTCGGCCATAGTTTCAGTAAAGAACGGATGCCAGTTGCGGTTGCCTATAACCACCGGCACGTCGATGCCCCGCCTGGTCAGTTCCTGCCGGAGCTCCCGCATAATCTCTTCATTACGGGCGTTTATAGGGCTTACTCCACCAAAAAGTTTGTAGTGTCCACCCACTTGGATCAGCCGGGCATCTGGGATGCCGCGCCCCTTAGTGGCATTGCGCAGGAATGGCAACACGTCTTGCGGCCCGTTTGGTCCACCATAACTGCAGACCATTATCGCATCTGCGCTCACGCAGTTTCCTCCCTCAGATCGGCCAGCGGGCAGTAGCTAGCCATTTTCTTTGGCTTCACGTCGGCTTCTATTGCGGCCTCCGCCAAGTCGATACCCATCACGGCATGCAGGGCACGCACGTATTCATAGTCGGATCCGCGGGCCGCAGCCAGGCGAGCATTCACCGACGGCACATGCGCTAGCCGGGAAGCAAAGTGGTGCAAGGCAGAAGCGGCATCTTCACGCGTCATCTGTTCCCGGTGGGGCAGGCGCGCAATTTCTTCATCCAAAATGTGCCAAATATGTTCCCGAAGGGCCACCACCACCGGATCCATGCGCCGCGCCTCAATCTCGGTGAACGTGTCATTGACAGCCTGCTCCACCAGTGCGTGCGCCTTTTCAATGTGAGTGGTGGCAGCAGACGGGATCTGCTCTTGCACATCGTGCAAGGACACCACGCTCACGCGTGCAATGTCCCGCACATCCTGGGCAACGTCGCCTGTCAGCGCCATATCTAGGATGGTCTGTGGGCGCTGGCGCTTTTTCATGGCCGCCCCAACCAGCTCTGCGTCCAGTACAGGCGCCCCCAGCCCGCGGCAGGAAATGACCAGATCGGCCTGTGCGAGGGCGTCCACCAACTGCTCTGCGGCGATCGGGGTAACGTCATGCCCCTGGGCGAACCGCTTAGCCCGCCCCGAAGATGAATAGCAGGAAATATTTTCTATCTGCCGACCGCGCAACTGAGCCACGGTGGCCCCCGCATACGAGCCAGTTCCAATGATTAGCGCACGCACGGCCCCAGGGTCTGCCTGCCATACGTCTTGAACCATGGTGAGGGCGACCGCCACCACCGAGCGGCCCGTACCTGCCAGCCCGGTTAGGCGGGCGACGTTACGCGAAGTATGCAAGGACGCCTCAACGGCCCTTGCCAGATCGGTAGAAGTGGTGTGTTCACGGGTGGCTACAACGTGGGCTCGACGCAGCTGCCCAGAGATCTCGCGTTCCCCTACGACCATGGAATCCAGGCCAGAAGCAACTTCAAACATGTGGGTGAGGGCGCCCTTGTCGACCTGCACCTGGGCGCGCGAGTTGACGGGGCATTCGTCCGAGCCGACCGTGTCGTTTGGGAATAGGGCGGTTACTACCGCGAGCGCCACGGCGCCGGGGTTCGCGCTGTTGTCCACATCCAGGTATACCTCTACGCGGTTGCATGTGGAAAGGATCATGGCACCGCGCACATCTGGACGGTCTGTGAGTCTTTGAGCCAGCCCCTCACAGTTACCTGCCGCTTCGCCTACTCGATCTAGCCCGTGCACGCTGTGGTGCACCGATATACTCATCAAACCCACGCGTTAGATTGAACCAGAAAAAAGAAGTTTTTGTGACACATCCTTCCTTCCAGTCGCAAAGAGGGGGATGCATCACACCCCGAAATACCCATTTACCTGCACAGATGCCGCTTCGGGTAGAGTTGGGGCAGAATGTATTCCTGAAGCATCAGTACCGTAATTTAACAACATATTAAGTATCGAAATTAGGAGCAACATGGCTGCCGCATCCCCCTTCTTGCAAGCCTTAGAGGGAAAGCGTCCCGCGCGCACCCCTGTGTGGTTCATGCGGCAAGCTGGCAGGTCACTGCCGGAATATCGGCGACTTCGCGCCGGAAAAAACATGTTGGACAGCTGTCTAAACCCGGAACTGGCAGCCGAGATCACGGCCCAGCCGGTACGTCGACATGGCGTAGACGCGGCCGTTTTCTTCTCGGACATCATGGTGCCGCTAAAGTTGGCGGGAGTGCCCGTGGACATCAAGCCCGGCGTCGGCCCTGTAATGGACAAGCCCTACCGCAACGCTTCTGACATTTGGGAGCTGGTCAGCCACGCCCCCGGCGACGCCACCGTAATCACGGAAGCGGTCCGCCTTGCTGCAAGAAAGGTGGACGTGCCCGTCCTCGCCTTTGCGGGTGCGCCCTTCACGCTGGCGGCCTACCTAGTAGAGGGCGGCCCTTCGCGCGACCACCTGGCCGCCCGCGCCCTGATGCATTCGGCACCCCAATCCTGGCGGATGTTGGCCAACTGGTGCGCCGAGCTCTCGCTCCAGTTCGCGAAGGCCCAGATCGCAGGGGGCGCCAAGGCTTTCCAGCTGTTTGATTCGTGGGCCGGTTCCCTGTCGCGAGCGGACTATTTGCGCTACTGCGCCCCTTATTCGCGCAAAGTTCTAGAGGGCGTGCGCGCTCTTCGCATCCCTACCATCCACTTTGGCGTAGGCACGGGCCCATTACTGATTGACTTCGCCGAGGGCGCCACCTGCGTGGGCGTTGACTACCGTACTGATCTAGGCGAGGCCATCACTACCCTGCGCAAGCACGGCTCCCCCTCTCCGCTAGTGGTGCAGGGAAATATCGACCCCGCCATGTTGAGCTGTGGATCCCGGTTGCTGGATGAGCACGTGGACACCATCCTGGATGCAGCCAAGGCGGCAGATGCACACATCTTGAACCTGGGCCACGGGGTACCCCGGCAGACCGATCCGCACGTACTCACGCGCCTAGTGCAAAGGGTGCATAGACTGTAGGAAATACAGGAGGGCACGTGGAAACTTTTGAAGCAGTAGTGCTAGGTGGCGGCATCGCCGGCCTCAGCGCGGCATACGCACTAACCAAGCAGGGGATTCGCCCACTGGTACTCGAACAGCGCGGAAGCTGCGGGGGGCTACTAGTAGGCGCCGATTTCGAGGGCGTTCGCGTGGACCTAGGTGCCGAATCCTTTGCCGCTCGGGCCACCGAGGTGCACGAGCTATGCCAGGAATTAGGTCTAAGAGAGGTCGCCCCTTCTGGATCTTCTTGGATTTTCACCCCTGACGGACAGGGGCAGGCTACGCGCATCGCCCACGGGGTGTTGGGTATTCCCGCGAACCTCCAGGATCCGGCTTTGCAGGCTCTGACGGCTGAGGAACGGGCTCGGTTGGAGTTAGACCTCACCATGCCTGCCGAAGTGGGCGCGGATGCGAAGACGTTGGACATTCTGGTAGCCACTCGCATGGGTGAAGCTGCACTAGAGAAGCTGGTAGCCCCGGTTGCGGGCGGCATCCATTCAGCCCCGCTGAATCAGTTAGCCGTGGACACGGTTGCTCCCGGCCTGCGCGAGGCACTGCTAGAGACAGGATCGCTATTGAAAGCCGCCGCCAAACTGCGGGGGGAAAAGCCGGGCAAACCGGCGGTGTTCTCTGTCGAGGGCGGCATGTTCCGCCTTCCCGAAGCGTTACTAGCTCACCTCGAGCAGGCAGGCGCACAGGTGGCCACCCACACTAGGGCCACGGCCATCTCGCAAGCAGAGGGCGGCTATGAGGTGACCGTGGTAGCCACCAAGGCGGGCGACAAGGGGCCCGTGGATGCGGGCGATGAGCGCACCATCTTGGCCCGGCAGCTGGTGGTAGCCGTAGACTCCGCTCCCGCCTTAACGTTACTGGCAGGTATTGAGCCGCTGACAGAAGTCGTTGCAGACTGGCAGGTGCCGCGCGGAGCCGACATGTGCGGAGTCACCTTGTGTGTGCGCGATGAGCGTCTGGATCAGGCCCCACGCGGATCGGGCATGCTGGTGGCCGCCCCCACCACCGAAGATCCAATCACCTGGGCGAAGGCGCTAACTCATTACAGCTGCAAGTGGCAGTGGGCCGGTAGCGAACTGACTGAAAAGGTTGGTGCACACACCCACATTTTGCGTATCAGCTACGGCCGCCGTGGGGAACAGCCGCGTTCACACAGTATTGATGAAGCAGTGGCCGATGCCGCAATTCTGCTTGGCTTCAATCCTGCCGAGGTGTTGGGCGGCAAGGTCATCCACTGGGGGCAGGCGATTGTTCCCCACACTCCGGCTCATCACGAGCGCGCAGCAGCCCTCAAGAAGGCCGTAGACGGGTTGGACTCACTGCAGGTAGTTGGCGCCTGGGTGGCGGGTACCGGCCTGGCCGCTGTTGTTCCCGACGCATTGAAAGGTGAGGCATGATTCGGTTAGGAACGCGTGGCTCGCAGCTGGCTCGCACGCAGTCTGAAGCAGTTGCACAAATGTTGCGCGCGGTTGGTTTAGATGTAGAACTAACCATTATCCGTACTGATGGGGACCGGATGGCCGGGTCTTTAGCCCGCCTTGGCGGAGTAGGTGTGTTTGCGGCTGCCCTACGCACTGCACTACTGGAGGGCGAATGCGATCTGGCAGTGCATTCTTTCAAAGACCTTCCTACCGCTCCTGTTCCGGGGCTGACAATTGGGGCGGTTCCGAAGAGGGCGGATGCCGCTGACGTATTCTGCGGGCCGGGCAGGCTGGATGAACTGCCGCAGGGGGCAAGAGTCGGTACGGGTTCGCCGCGGCGGGCAGCTCAAGTCCGGGCTTTACGCCCGGATGTGCAGGTAGTGGATATTCGCGGCAACGTGGGGACGCGTCTTGCTCGCCGGAAGTTGCAGGGCGGCGATCTGGACGGGGTTCTCGTAGCTAAGGCCGGGTTGGCCAGGTTGGGCAGGTTAGACGCGGTCAGTGAAGAATTCTCGGTGCGCCAGGTGACGCCCGCGCCTAGCCAGGGAGCGTTAGCGGTGGAATGCCGTGCTGCCGACGCCCCATGGACTGGATCCTCCCCACTAGCTGTGGCACTAGGAATGGTTGACGACCGGGCTTGCCGTAGTGCCGCTTTTGCTGAGCGCGCAGTGCTGGAGGGGCTTCAGGCTGGGTGCGCGGCGCCAGTGGGTGCGCACGCTCATACTGCAGACCTGGAAAGCGGGCGGGTGAGCCTGTTTGGTGCCGTTATTTCGTTAGATGGCACCCGCAGGCTAACTGCGGTACGCGATTTCTGCGCGAATTTGCAGACGGTTCCCGAACGCGACCAGGTTGCTCGCCAGGCCGGCCTCGACGTGGCGGAAGAGCTATTGCAGAAGGGGGCCGCACAGATTACGGACCTGCAGGCAAGCAAAGACCACCGTAGCCCCAGCCATGACGCGCAGGCGCTGTGGGCACCGGGAATCTCTGGTCCCGACGATCCGAACGCGGACGTATCCGCCTAGCATGTTTGCCGTACTCACCGCGAGCAGCGACCGCGTCCTTGCCAGGGACCTGGCCCGCTTAGCCCCCTGCGAAGTGGCAGCAGCGCCGCTAACCGAGCAGGTCGGCCTTCCTTTCCGCCTGCCCGAACGGGACTTCGACTGGATATTTTTCACCTCTGCGCGCACCCTCTATTTCCTTGGCGAGGACGGGCGCGCCTTTGTGCGCAATTCCTCCGCCCGCATCGCCTCGGTAGGACCGGCGACAACGCGGGCTCTTCACCGCGAAGGCTTGACTGCGGATTTGGAGCCGGCAAATCACAGTGCTGCAGGACTAGTGGCTTCGCTCATGCTGCTGTCCCACCCAGGCCAGAGTGCCTGGTTGCCCGGCTCTGCTAAGGCGAAACCGACGTTGGCTACGGGGCTTTCCAATCTTGGGCTAACCCCCACCCGCACCGCGGTTTACGACACTGTACCCGTAGGCGAATTGCCAACCGAATATGGATGTGCGGACGTGGTGGCAATTACCTCCGCGAGCGCAGCATCCGCCCTAGCCGAACTGATGGTTCCGGCCCCACCAGTGGTAACCATTGGGGCACCATCTAGAAAAGGTGCACTTGATGTGGGATTGACAGTGCTAGATTCTGCCACTGAACCCACAGCCGAGGGGCTCGCGCAAAGTCTTGAAAGAGTCTCGAAGAAGTTTCATTAACTTTCATTAAAGCCGTGGCCTGGGATAACTTGTTCACATGCGTATGCGATTCCTTTCTACCGACTACCCCCTCCCCATTGGGAACACTTACCTGTTACGCAGGGCAGAAAGGGCTTGCTGCAATCTACTTGGAAGGCCAGGAACCTCCACTTGAGCTTGGCCTGTCTACTCCGATCACGTTAGAACATCCATCTCGCACGCGGTCTAACGCTGCCCGCTGCCCTTCGTTATCCCCACTCACACGGTGCGCACCAGCAATCCCCGCAAAACCATTTTTTCCCACGGCCGCGCATTGGCAAGCGCGCTGCGGGCAGGAGAAACCTTCGTCGAAATAATCCGCGCCCTGCAGGCCGAGTACCAAGTCAACGCCTCCCCTACCAACCGCGCCGCCGTATTCGAAAACAGCCAATTCGAAGAGCTACTATTTACCCTCGGCGTGAAAAAGACCACCGTGCACACCAAAATTGCCACCCTACCGTCGCACCTAGACCTATCCGATGAATATTGGGGTACGGCAAAGGCGCTGCTAGAGCGGTACTTTTCCGACTACGGACAAGATCTTGGCGGCGGGCCGCTAGCCCACCTGGGCCATGAAAAACGCAGGCCGCTAGTTGCCGGGAGCAGGCGCGCTAGGATTGCAGGGAAACATACTGAAGGAGTCTAAATGCCACCGTTCATTCGCCCTCGCCGTCTGCGCACTACCCCCGCCATGCGGGCAATGGTTGCCGAAACCCGGGTAGCCCCAGCACAGCTGATGATGCCCGTATTTGTTCGCGAAGGCATCACCGAGCCGGTCGAAATAAAGGCCATGCCTGGCCAGTACCAGCACACTACAGACTCCATCAAAAAGTTGGCCGCCCAGCTAGCTGAAGCGGGCGTCGGCGGAATCGACCTCTTCGGCGTGCCCGCAGATGAACAGAAGGACGAAACCGGTTCCATCGCATGGGATCCAGAAGGCATCCTAAACCGCGGTATTACTGCGGTACGCGAAGAGGTAGGCGATGCACTGGTAGTGTGCGCCGATACTTGCCTGGACGAATTCACCTCCCACGGCCATTGCGGCGTCCTAACCGAAGACGGGCGCGTAGACAACGACCCGACACTAGAGCTGTACGCCAAGATGGCAGTTTCACAAGCCCGAGCCGGGGCGCACATGGTTTCCCCCTCCGGCATGATGGACGGCCAGGTTGAGGTAATCCGGCAGGCACTAGACCAAGAAGGCTTCCAAGACGTGGCCATCATGGCCTACTCCGCCAAGTACGCCTCCGCCTTCTTCGGCCCCTTCCGCGAAGCCGTCAGCTGCAACCTGAAAGGTGACCGCAAGACCTACCAACAAGATCCGGCAAACCGCATTGAAGGGCTGCGGGAGGCGCTACTAGATATTTCCGAGGGCGCCGACATTGTCATGGTCAAGCCCGCCTCCCACTACCTAGACGTCCTGGCCGACGTTGCCGGCGCAGTCGACGTGCCCGTCGCCGCCTACCAGGTATCCGGCGAATATGCGATGGTCGAAGCCGCTGCAGCCAACGGGTGGATCGATCGCGAACGCGCCATTGCCGAATCGCTCGTCTCTATTGCCCGTGCGGGGGCAAGCGTCATCCTCACCTACTGGGCCCTCGAATACGCCCGCAGGGGCAAGTGAGCTGGTCTAAGGCTGGGGCGAACCCGTTCACAAAGGTACTGCCGGGATACACGGCAGCCCGCCCCACCTACCCGGAGGCTGCCCTGGCCACCCTATTGCAGCACCACCCCCAGCAGGTGGTGGAACTGGGCGCCGGTTCGGGAACACTAACACGGTCGCTGTTAAGACACGGCATGCACGTTGCCGCAGTTGAAGCCTCCGAACCCATGTGTAAACAACTACGCCAGGACACCCCGGACGAATTCTTTACGACTGGTGCACTTAGCGTGCACTGCACTGACGCACACCACACTGGACTGCCCGAAAAGAGCGCCGACCTAGTGGTCGCTGCTCAAACCTGGCACTGGCTTGACCACCAGACCGCCTGCGCAGAAGCTGACCGGATACTGCGCCCTAAAGGGCGCCTAGCCATCTTGTACAACCAGTTAGATGTGAGCGTGCCGTGGGTGTACCGACTAACTCGAATAATGAGGTCAGGGGATGTTCGCCGCGGCGACCCACCCCCACTCGCTGCACCCTTTACCACTCCCACGCGCACCCAGATCAAATGGAACCGCACCGTCCACGCAGAGGACGTGATCGCCCTCGGGCGCACCCACGCCTCCTATCTGAATGCCAGCGAAAACTACCGGGTAAAGATGCAGAAAAATTTACTCTGGTATGTCTATCAACACATGGGACACTCAGCGGGAGCAACCATCACCCTGCCATACCTGACAGACGTTTGGGTTACCACTCGGTAACTACTCACTTTCCCTTAGGCCATGTAATATACGGCTCCATAAGGAAAGGGAGGGGAATGTGAAGAAACCGTGCACTGTCGCTCTGGTGGAAGATCACCCACTCATGCGGCTTGGCGTAGAACAGATGCTAACCAGCGTCGAAGAAATTCTTTTTCTTGGTGGCTACCCCACACTTCCTAGCCTACTCAGCGACGTGCGACCAGACATAGTGCTGCTAGACCTTAGGTTGAATGACGATTCGACACCTAGCGACAATGTTGTTGCCGCCCGCGCAGCAGGCTGCCAGGTACTCATCTACACTTCGGCCGACGATCCCTACCTGGTGCGCACCGCATGCCAGGCCGGAGCCGTGGGAGTAGTGCGCAAATCTGACTCTCAAGACGAACTAGTACAGGCGCTCCTGGCACTTGCCAACGGCTCTGAGGTGGCGGGACTAGACTGGGCCGCCGCCATAGACTCAGACGAACACTTCATCACCTCGGTGCTTACCGAAACTGAACGCGACGTATTAGCCGAGTACGCCTGCGGACTGACCTCACAGCAGGTGGCCACCAAACTGTCTCTCTCCCTGCACACAGTGAACACGTACGTGCGCAACATTCGCATCAAATACCAGCAGGCAGGCAGACATGCGGATTCGCGAGTCGACCTATACCTGCGCGCCGTAGAAGATTCGGTCGTGCCAGCAACGGCTTGGCAACACCATGATCAATCCTGAGGCACACGCCAGCGAAATCCACCTGAAACGCCTGTTACTGCTGATTGTTGGCATCTCCGGCCTCTATTTCACCCTAGTTTCAGTACCGCTTGTGGGCGGGCAGATTGACGGATCCGATCGGGCTATGTCGCGCCTACTGGTCACAGTCATCGACGTACCCATGCTTATGTGCCTAGTGGCCGCCTGCGCGGCCATGATTACCGATAAGCTGCACCCAGAGTCGAAAACGATTCCCGTCTGGCAGAGGATAATGGATGCCAGCGCGCGCATCTCCGCATTCTCTACCAGTATCGCCTGCGTGGCCGCCCTCATCTACGGGATCAACCCAGAAAACGATCTGTTCTCGATGAGGCAAACCTCTAATCCCCTCCCCTTCATCCTGCACCGGGCTGCCCTGAGCTTGATGTACACAATGCTTACCCTTCGCAAGTGGGTGCTCCCACTGGTAGGGGCGCAAGCATTCCTGGCCTTCTGCGTGCTGGAACGGTACACCGCAACCCCGGCCAGCCTAGCGCTGATCTTCGTCATCTACGGGGCCCTAATCGCTAGCCCCTACCTTCTGGCCGAATGGGTGGTGGTCCGGGGAATAGCACTGCACACCAAGACGCTAGACGACACCCTGGCCCGCCGCGCCAAGGTAGCGCACCACGAAGATCTAGCCGCCACCAACGCCCGCATCAACGCCCTAGTACACGACTATGTGATCGCGGTTGCGGTGACCGTCGGGCGCGGCATCAAGGGCGAGGGCGAAAAGGTAGCGCAGGCAGCAAAGCGCGCTTTAGAGGTGATCTACTCAATTGCCCCGGCAGACCAAGAAACGGTATAAAGTGACAGCTCCCGAGCCATTTTGAACCTGCCCGAAAGGTTGGACGCGAACCACCTTTTCTGGATCCTTTCAAACGAAGCTATTTCGCGCGGATTCACCTTTCACATCGCCTCCCTACTGCCCACCTTCTTTACTGGACAATTGACCTTACTAACGCGCCGAGTTTTTCGCCGCCCCATCATGTTCAACGGTTCCGCCAGCGCCGATCTGATCCTGGCAGTGCGCGAAGCAATGCGCAACGTAGAAAAGCACACACGGGCCACCAAACGGCAGCTGATTTTGCGCGCCCACCCGTGGCGGAATTCCCAGTTCTCAATCACCATCCAGGACAACGGGCCCGGATTCGATCCTGCCAAAGCGGGGATGGGCATATTCACCTCGATAGTCTCGCGCATCGAGCGGATCGGCGGCAAAGTACAAATAGAGACGGGACATGGCAGAGGCACCGCGGTACACCTATTCCTTTCTTACGGGAATATGGCTGCCTCCGGTTCCACCCGCACCCTGCGACTCGAAGGCTCTACCCCCACCTTCACCAAGGTGCTGCAAGCCTTCACCACCCACCTCCTTCTACTTCCAATCCCCGTGGTGGCAGCCGTAGCCGGCTACCTATTCTCTAAGCCCGACACCAACCCGTTTTTGCAGGCACTAGCCACTACGTGCGTTATCATCCCACTCCTAGCCATTGCGCTTTCACCTGCCCAATTCCCCAAAAAGTGGCTGCTTTCCCTGTTCGTCCCCTGCTACGTGGGCGCTCCATTGCTAACCGTGTTAGCGGGTTCTACCTATCACCACACGGGGGCAGGCATATACCCCTACACGGTGATGATCGTACCCACCATGTGGTTGGTAATCCGCGACCGCAAACTGATGGCCTGCATTCTGTCCGCACTAGGGTGTATATGCACCATCATCCCGTACGCCTACCTGGGATATTTCACGCACGCGCTACTGTGGGCGCTGGTTCACACCGGTGGCATGTTTATCTTCTTCCTGCTGACGAAGTACTCCATTGACGGAGTATTCATTTCCATTCAGGCGCACGAAGAAACCCAAGCCCTATTGAAGAAACGCGGCACAAACGCCCTCGAGATCATCCAGTTGCGTCGCCGCCGCTTTGAAGCCGTACGCACCGAAGTGGGCAGCTTCCTTTCTAGGCTCGCCGAGGGCGAAGACCCAACACTACTACAGGACCAAGCGCGAGTAGTGGAAAATCAGCTGCGCGATTCTATTCGCGCAGCCGGACTGATGGTACCGCCACTGGTGGGAACCGTGCGAGCCGCCCGCATGCGTGGGGCACACATTCGCCTAATGGACGACTCGGCAGGTAGAAGCGATCTTAGCGAGTTGATCAAGATCGCGAATGACCAGATCAGTAAGACCGGCCCGGACGACACAGTAACGGTGCGCGCACTACCGCCTGGACGCTCTTACACCGGCACGGTCGTGGTAAACGGAAACGTAATGCAGGCTGGCGGGCACAGCTGAGCACCTAGGCAAGGGCAAAGACCCGGGGGAAATCAGGGTTCTCCCCGGTAGCAGCCTATTTCCCGTTCTGACACCATTGCATTATGAGCGAGAACTTCGACCATAATCAGCCAAATCAGAATCTAGGCGGTGCGGGTCAGGGCTTCAACAACGGCCCGGGCTTTCCCGGTTCCGGCGGCCCCTACTACGGCCAGCAGCAGAATCCAGGCCGAAGCAAGCGGCCTTTCCTTTGGCGCAGCCCTACAAACAAGTGGGCCGGAGGGGTGTGTGGCGGTCTAGCCGAAAAGACCGGCATTGATTCAGGACTAATACGCCTAGGCTTCCTGGTTCTGTGTTTATCATGGGGCTCCGGTATCATCCTCTACATAGCTGGTTTAGCCCTTCCCGAACGGGACTGGTAGTAACAGAAAAGCGGGCCTGCCCCCGGTGGGAAACCGTCTGCGCAACCTGCGGGCGCGGGGGTAAGTGAGACAATAAGGTCATGACTACTTCAAAAGACGCATTTACAAGGGCCCAAGTAGCAATCCCCGGCGGGGTCAACTCGCCCGTCCGCGCCTTCGGCGCCGTAGGCGGAACACCCCGTTTCATCCGGAAAGCACAGGGCCCATACGTGTGGGACGACGAGGGCAACAAATACGTCGACCTGGTGTGCACCTGGGGACCGTCACTACTAGGACACGCCCACCCCGAAGTAATCGAGTCCGTCCGGGAAGCCGCAAAAAACGGCCTCAGTTTTGGCGCCCCCACCGACACTGAAACGGCATTAGCCAACGCCATTACTGCGCGCGTACCCGCAGCCGAGAAGGTACGCATGGTATCCACTGGCACCGAAGCCACCATGACCGCTATCCGCTTAGCCCGCGGATACACGGGCCGCGACATGATCGTAAAGTTCGCAGGCTGTTACCACGGACATTCAGATGGGCTGCTAGCAGCAGCCGGGTCAGGCGTTGCCACGCAGGGACTTCCCGGGAGCGCGGGCGTTCCCGCCGGCACCACCGCCGACACCATTGTGCTGCCCTACAACGACGCGGATGCTCTTCGCGAAGCGTTCACAAAATACGGGGACAATATCGCCTGCGTGATCACCGAATCCTCTCCCGCCAACATGGGCATCGTGCCGCCAGTTGCCGATTTCAATCAGGTGATCCGCGAAGTTACTGCGAACGCGGGCGCGCTGATGATCATGGACGAGGTACTTACCGGCTTCCGCGTTTCTGGTGCCGGATTCTGGGGTTGGGAGGCCGGTTACAAGCCTGCCCTGCCCGCAACTCTTCCCGAGGCTGCACTTGAGGGCGCGGATGCGCGCGGGCAGTGGGTGGAAGAGCAGTTGAAGGGAGCAAGCTACAGCCCCGACATCTTCACCTTCGGCAAGGTAGTCGGCGGCGGCATGCCGCTGGCCGCACTTGGCGCGAGGGCGGAAGTGATGGATTACTTGGCTCCGCTCGGCCCCGTCTACCAGGCGGGTACGCTGTCGGGTAACCCGTTGGCCACCGCTGCCGGGCTCAAGACTTTGCAGCTTGCTGACCAGGGAGTTTACGACCATGTGGACAAGGTTTCTGCCCAGCTGCAGCAGGCGTTGCGGGACTCCTTAGAAGCCGAGGGCGTGCCTTATACGCTCAACTCCGTAGGTAACCTATTCAGCCTTTTCATGGGACAAAATGTGGCTGCGGGGGTGCGCAACTATGACGAGTCTAAGTCGCAGGACGAAGCGCGCTACACCGCGTTCTTCCACGCGATGCTCGATGCCGGAGTGGCGTTGCCGCCCTCGTGCTACGAAGCTTGGTTCCTTTCCGCTGCACATGACGAAGAGGCCATGAACGTCATTTTCGACGCAATCCCCGGCGCAGTCCGGGCAGCTGCCCAGGCCAAGTAAGTAACCGCGTTTCTACCCCTACCTTTCGCTGCCAGCACCCATTTGCTCCTAGCACTTTTTTAGAAGGCTAAAGCATCCCCGGTGCTGGCAGCGTTTTGCATTTTGCCAAAAATAAGGCCTGTGCACTCGCAAATCTGTGGTACCTTGTTAAGCAAGGTAGTTGGTACTGCAAGGGAGTGGACGTGGCTGAATCACAACTGCGTAGAGGAATCGTGGAACTAGCCGTCATGGGAACGCTAAGAAACCATCCCACTTACGGCGGCGCACTTATCACGCTACTGAAGGAACAAGCTGGACTGGAAGTCTCAGAAGGGACGCTCTACCCGCTCCTGACCCGCATGCGCAAAGCAGGTCTAGTCAAAACCAAGTGGGAACCATCCCCAGCCGGCCCGCCACGCAAAATCTACTCCTTGACAGCAAAGGGAGGCAGTCGCCTCGACCAACTGTTTAACGAATGGCAGGACCTGGCCCACGCAATCAGCCTGATCATGAAAGTACAAAAATGAGCATCCAAAAACAGACTGAATTCTTAGGCATCCCGCTCAGCACTACCCTAGACGACGAAGCATTTCTGCGAACCTTCGAGCCCGAAAACCCCGCCCTCTTCGTGCGGAAAACCCTAGGGGTTGGGTGGGACTTAAACGTCGGAGCCCTGGCAGTAAAACTGGGCCTCATCCGCCCCGACGATTCACTGGGCGACCTCCGGGAATATATTTCGCCGCAGGTAGCTAAACTGCTTTCTGCCGCACCAATCGCGGCTGCCGCAGCTATATGCGTCACCGCCACATCTCTTTCGCGAGGGCGACACCTTGCCGCCAGGTGGGACTGGCGGGGAAGGCCACGCGGTTTCACCCGCGGGGTACGAGCCACCCTCCCCCACGCGGTCGTAGCGATCGCAACTGCAGCAGCGGCACTTCGCGCGAAAGACGAGGGCGCAGATGTGACGGCAAATGCCCGCGCGCTAGGAATCCAAACCATGACCGCATTGCTACTCTGGGCAGCCGCCACTTCCAAGGCGGGCAAGACCAATCCGACAGTATTCGCGGCATTAGCAGCCTATCCACTAGTAAGCGCAGGAGTACTAGTTACCACCGTCCAGCACGCACTAAAACGCGTACGCCAGTCCCTCAGCGAAAATGAGGAGGTAGGTAAATGAATGGAATCCACAAACTGCAGACCCTGCCCACAGAAATGCAGATAATCCTAGTCATCCTTGCGCTGGTGCAAATCGCACTGATAATCAGCGCGCTAATAGTACTGGCGCGCGCAGACGGCCCGATAAAGGGAGTACCGCGCGGGATTTGGCTGATTGTAATTTTACTAGGACAACTACTTGGCGCCCCTCTCTTCCTTATCCTTGCCCACCTTGACAAAAAGGCTCAGAACGAAAGAGCGCGGAACGAACTGGCTGCAACAGCCCCCTCAGGCAAGGCAAAATCTACGGGCAACAATCAGAATGCAGACGTCGCTACCGCTATTAACCACCTATACGGAGATAAGTCATGAACGGGCTTGCCATCAAAACTGTAGAGTTAAGCAAGTCCTACGGCGATAAACAGATCCTAAAAGGCATAAACCTGGCGGTGCCCAAAGGTGCCTGCTACGGGTTTATCGGCGCAAACGGGGCAGGAAAAACAACCACCATACGCATCCTCCTAGGACTCGCCTCTGCAACCGGCGGGCAGGTGGAAGTCTTAGGCCAGTCGCGCGGACACCTTCCCGCGCGACCCATAGCTGGCCTTTCCTACCTACCGGACGTGCCCCAACTAAGCCCCTGGTTAGGCCCGAAAGATGCGCTAATTATGCTGGCACAACTTTCCGACCTCGAACGCGAGCAAGCAGCAGAGCAAGCAAATGACCTATTGGACCTGGTTGGGTTAAGAGCCGCCCGCGGCAAGATCGGCAATTTTTCGCGCGGCATGAAGCAGCGCCTCGGCATTGCAGCTGCCCTGGTGGGCGCACCAAAATTGCTGATTCTGGATGAGCCCGCGAGCGCCCTCGACCCTATGGGCCGGGCCGACGTGCTGGCAATTTTGCGGCAGCTGAAGGGGCGGGCCACTGTACTGTTTTCGTCGCATCAGCTCTCTGACGTGCAGGGCATATGCACGCACGTGGGCATTTTGCATGGCGGCAGGCTGCGAGCGCAAGGACGCTTGGCAGATCTGTTAGAGGAGGCCGCCGGCAACGGGCAACGCACTTTTTCGGTGCGTATTGCAGCCGAGCAGGTCGAACGCTTCAAGCAGCGGATGCAGCAAGATTTTCCCACCGCGCAAATAGGCGCGGGCGAAGAAGCGCTCCAGAATACCTACGAATATTTCACGGGAACTACCAATGAGTGAACAATCTAAAACCACCCAGTTGACCGGGTTTCCTGCCATGACCAGAGTTGAGGTCGGCAGGCTGGTACATTCACCTAGTTTGTGGCTACTTTGCGGCGTGGGCATTTTCATGGCACTACTGTCACCCCTAACAGCCAAATATGCGCCCCAAATTTTAGACGCGCTGGTAGGTTCCTCTGCCAAAGGCGGAGCGTCAGGTATTCCTTTGCCAGATCCCTCCTGGCAGCAGGCGGGCGCGCAATGGATGAAGAACCTGGGGCAGGTTTTTAGTTTCGTGCTCATTCTTGCCTCTGCGATGTTCATCTCTGGCGGGCAGGGCAACTGGCCATTCTTTCTGTCGCGACGGGTAGGTAGAGCCGGGTTGCGTCTGGGGACACTTTTGAGTTTGTTGCTTGGCACAGCGGTGTCGTTCGCGTTTGCTACCGGGATTTTCGTTTTACTAACGAGGGCGATCTGGAAGCAGACCCGGATATCAGCTCTGCTAGGCGGAAGCTGCGTTTGGGCAGTGTTCGCATTCATCCTGTTGGCTGCCGTATTTTTTGGGGCTAACGTGAGCACAAGCAGGTCTGGCGGCACCGGGATTGGGGCCGGCATTGGCAGTGGGTTTGCAGCATACCTACTGCTCACTTTGGGCGGATTCTGGCCGTGGGGAGCTAAACATACGCTGCTCGGAATATCCGATCTAGCGGGAAAGGTAACTGCACATAGCGCCCACGCCGCCCTTACTTGGCCACTTCTCAGCGGCATAGTAGTCGCCCTCTTGCTAATCGGCATGGGAACTGTTTGTTTCTGCCGCAAAGAGTTGGACTGATCGGAAAAGTGCGGGACTCGGGAGGCGAACTGGACCGGTTGTTGACACTTTGCCATATACGCTTTTCGGCATCATTAAGCCATTTTAACGTTGCATAGTCGAGTGCGGAACACTATCGTGGCTACCGCATGGCAGCAACTGACAGGCTCATAGACAAGACACCTACACGTAAATTCAGCAGTAGGGGACTTGCAATGAAACATTTCCGCCAGACTAGCCTCCCGATCATAGCCGCAATCGCTATGGCCCTAACATTTGCTGGTATAGCAAATGCAACTAGCGCGATTGATGAGGTTCGTGACAATGCCCATCACATCGCTATAAGTGAAGACAATGTCTTTACAAGCGAAAATCCTCTGCATGAAGGACTTTCATTTATAGAATCGACGCCTAATTCCGCACTCAAGGACGATGCTGCATTCGAACTATGGAAACAGAAGAATCTTTTTCTTGGAAGCGATCATTTGTCACCAAAGTCGAGCATTGGAGCATGTGCCTGGGGAATATCAAAAGCTGTTGCGTCTAACGTGTTCGTCTTTTCAAGAGCGAGGTGGTTGAAGCCAGTGGAGGTGAACAAGCAGTATCGCTAATGCTGGAACTGTTCAGCTTAGATGGCGTAGTAAGCGGATGTTTCTTATAGATTGGATGGTGCTAAATGGTAGAAAATAGCCAGCATTACGATTCTTCGCGTCCTGGCCAGCCGCCGGAACCCAAGAAGGAATCGAGTAAGCCATAAGAAGGTTATTTTACCCTTGGACTGATCACCATCTGCGCAATGACTGTCCTGGGGTGGCTGCCTTGGCCGTGGTGCCTACTTGCGGCGATACCAACGATCGCGGCCTTCTACTTTGGGATCAAGTACTTTCTATCAGTACGAAAGTATGTAAAAAATACGGCCAATCCCAAAAAAGAATAAATACTCAAGCAGCACACAACCTGATAGTGAAGAATCGGCGTTAGCAGTATCCCAGGCCGGCCTGACTACGGCTTGTCGAAACTTCAACACGGCTCCCCAGCACTACCATGCTGGTGGGCCGTGTGTAATCTAGCTAGCCATAACCGCAAAATTGGTTGGTTCATTGGGGTCTTATAGAGTCAATCTTATTGAGGTCTTTATAGTCGAACGTTAAGCAAGTCCTATCAGCAAAATACTCCATCCCCAAGCGAAGCCCACATGCTGCCGATCTCTGTTCCATAGCCAGCACTTTCATCACATAAACAGGCCACTGCAACACCCTAGCGGCTCTCTGCCAACCAATTACTACCTGAAATACTGACAATATTTAGCGGTATAGCGACAGCGTGTTTTTTCATTTTGTCGTTATAGATTTATTTTGCGTCGGCTATTATCTCTTTTCCGTAAGCCAAGCGACAAGCCAACCTCGCGCCTATATGGCTATGCCGCACATTTTACAATGAAAAGAGCTATTTTATCATCGAGGATTAGTTATGAATTCTGCATATGCAGACCACTCCATGCCCCCCTCGGCATATGGAAACAAGCAGCCAGATTAGGCGCCGCCAGCTATAACCGCCACGCCCTCGCGCCAACCCTCCCTGGAAATCGCAGCAAAATCCTCCTCCACAGGGCCGGTAACAACAATGGCCGGCCAAGCGCGACCGCCCTCGCCGGCAAGCCGCAACCCCGTCACCTGCACAAGCGCGCCTTCGCCCGCCGCAACCCGCACACGCTCGGCTAGGTCTGCGCCAACCTGCCCGCCCAACTCTGGCTCCTCCACAACCTCGTCGGCGGCAACAGCCTTCAACGCTGCCGGCACAAACTGCCCGGCCGCGAGCGCCCGCACGTCCTCTAACTGGTCAGGCTCTACCGTAAGTTCGGTGCCCAAGCTCGGATCAATGCGCAACCCCACCCCTTCTGGAAAATCGCGCACCCCAACCCGCACAAACTCGCCGGGCCCAAACACGGCTCGCGCACGTAACGGCGTGCAAAACGCGCGCACAAAACGCAGCGAATCGGCCTCGTCAAAATCAGTGAATCCGGGCGCCACCCACAATTCTGCCTCCGCTAATACCCGCTGGTAAGGAGCCATCTGCCCGGAAGCAACCGCAATGTAACGCGCTCTATCAAGTGGGACGGGGTCTTCCTTGCGCAGCTTCTTCATTGCTTTCTCGCGCACCGCGCGCGGATCCTTTTTAAAAATGGCCATAGTCCATTCTGACACCGCCATAGCGTAAAGTTTTTGCTATGAACACCTGTGACAAGACTTTTGATCTTCCCAACGGCAAAGACCTATCCGCTGCAACCCCGCAGATTGCGCTCGGGCCACTTGATGGACGCTACCGCAAGGCCACGGCCCCACTCGTAAACTTCCTATCTGAGGCTGCGCTCAACCGGGCACGCGTACACGTAGAGGTCGAATGGCTGATCTACCTGACCGACAACGGTTTCTTGCCGGGTGCTCCCAAACTGACCGAGGCCGAACGCGACTACCTGCGCGCGGTCGTTACCGACTTCGACTCGGACACCGTTGCCGAGCTAAAGAAAACCGAAAACGTTACCAAGCATGACGTAAAAGCCGTCGAATACCTACTAAAGGACCGCCTGGACAAAGCACCGCAGGTCCTGGGCGAAACCAGCTTGGACAAGATGCACGAAATTGTGCACATCTTCTGCACTTCCGAGGACGTAAACAACCTTTCCTACGCCCTGACCATTCGCGCCGCCATCCAGCGGGTGTGGTTGCCCGCCGCACAAAAGCTGGTGGAACAGCTAAAGCAGATGGCCCTACAGGCAGCGGACGTGCCCATGCTGGCACACACTCACGGCCAGCCGGCCACTCCGGTAACCCTAGGCAAGGAATTAGCCGTGTTCGTTCACCGCATTTCCCGCCAGCTAAGCCGCATTGAAAAACAGGAATACATGGGCAAAATCAACGGCGCCACGGGCACCTGGGCAGCACACCGCATCTCTGTGCCCGAAGTAGACTGGCCGGCAGCAGCCAAGGGCTTCGTCGAGCACCTGGGGCTCACCTACAACCCAATCACCACCCAGATTGAAAGCCACGACTGGGATGCAGAACTATTCGCCGACGTTGCCCGCGCCGGCCGCATCCTGCACAACCTAGCCACCGACGTGTGGACCTACATTTCCATGGGCTACTTCCACCAAAACCTGGCCGCCCAGGGCTCCACCGGCTCCTCCACCATGCCGCACAAAGTAAACCCGATCCGCTTCGAAAACGCCGAAGCCAACCTGGAAATCAGCGCCGCCCTACTCGATTCGCTAGGGGCCACCCTGGTCACCTCGCGCATGCAGCGCGACCTGACCGACTCCACCACCCAACGCAACATTGGCGTCGCACTCGGCCACTCGCTGCTCGCCCTCGACAACCTAAGCCAAGGCCTAGCCGGACTAGATGTTTCCGCAGAAACTATGGCGGCCGACCTCGACAACAACTGGGAAGTACTGGGCGAAGCCATACAGCAAAGTATGAGGGCCGCCTCAATTTCAGGTGCTTCGGGAATGGAAAACCCCTACGAGCGGTTAAAAGAGTTAACTCGCGGTCACAAGGTGACAGAATCCGAAATGCGCGCATTCATCAAAACACTGGGAATGCCGCAGGAAGTCGAGGCGCGGCTACTGCAGCTAAGCCCGGCAACGTACATCGGTTACGCCCGCGAGCTAGCCGAAGACATTTGCAAATAACTTAGGAAGGAACGTCAATGCAGACAACCAAACTCAAAGTTAAGGGAATGACCTGCGAACACTGCGTAAAGCATGTGCAGGAGGAGGTCACCAAGATCCAGGGCGTCACCGCCGTGGACGTAGAACTGAATCCGCAGGGCACCTCGGTCGTAACCGTCACCTCCGACGCGGTTCTAAGCGAGGATTCCCTACGCGAAGCCATCGACGAAGCCGGCTACGAGCTTGAAGGCATCGACGACATTCACTAAGACCCACAAATAAAAATGGTCCCGGCCTGCCCGCCGGGACCTGAGCCATGAGTCTTAGGAGTTCACATGTCTCTGCACGAAAATATACCAGAATCCCCCGCAAAGTCGGCCTCTAGTAGCCCCTCAGCCGAGGGCGCCGACGGGCAGGCCCGCAGAGCCGCAATGATGAAGCGCCGCTTCTTCGTAGCACTAATTTTCGCCATCCCCGTAATGGCGCTTTCAATGGTTCCGGCCCTGCAATTTCCGGGCTGGCAGTGGGTCGTAACCGCACTCGCCGCCCCCGTAGTCACCTGGTGTGCCTGGCCCTTCCACAAGGCAGCATTCAGAGCTGCCCGCCACGGCGCCTCCACAATGGACACCCTAGTTTCCCTAGGCGTCATTGCCGCCACCGGCTGGTCGCTATTCGCCCTCTTCTTTGGGGGCGCAGGCCACATTGGCATGAAGATGGACATGACGTTGCTACCCCGCAACGCCCACGGCGCCATGCACCTTTACTTTGAGGCAGCCACCATGGTCACCACATTTCTGCTAGGTGGCCGCTGGGCAGAAGCGAGGGCGCGCCACAACGCGGGCGACGCGCTGCGCTCCATCCTGACGATGGGAGCCAAAGAAGCCACCCTGATCTCTATTTCCGATTCAGGGGCACGCACTACCAAGCAGGTGCCCGCCTCCACCCTTTCCGAGGGCGACCTGTTCCTGGTGCGCCCAGGCGAAAAAGTGGCCACTGACGGCATCGTCCAAGATGGGCAAAGCGCCATTGACGCATCCCTTTTGACCGGCGAATCCGTTCCGGTTGATGTGGAGCCGGGAGACGCGGTTACCGGGGCAACCATCAACACCTCCGGAGCCCTGACCGTGCAGGCAACCCGCGTCGGCGAGGACACCACCCTGTCCCAGATCGCCCGCCTAGTCACCCAGGCGCAGGCCGGCAAAGCCCCGGTACAGCGACTGGCAGACAAGATTTCCTCAGTATTCGTACCCACGGTACTCGGCATTTCCGCCCTGACCCTGATCGGGTGGCTACTGGTTACCGGCAATGTGGGCGCCGCCTTCACCGCGGCAGTGTCAGTACTTGTGATCGCCTGCCCATGCGCGTTGGGGCTGGCCACGCCCACCGCCCTGTTAGTAGGTTCGGGGCGAGCTGCAAAGCTCGGCATCGTGATCAAAGGCCCCGAGATTCTAGAATCCACGCGCACTGTCGACACGATGGTGTTAGACAAGACCGGCACCATCACGCGCGGCAAAATGCACGTAGAGGACGTGCTAGGTTCCGCCCCGCAAAAAGTGCTAGCCCTGGGCGCCGCCGCCGAGGCCGGATCCGAACACCCCGTAGCCCGCGCCATCGTTGCCGCTGCCCCAACCAATCTAGGAAGAGCAGAAGGATTCACCTCCGTTGCCGGCAATGGCGTGATCAGTCAGGTAGACGGCCAAATCATCGCCGCGGGCAAGCCCTCCTGGCTGCAAGAGCTAGGGGCGCGCATACCATCCCAATTGCGCGCAGACTTCACAGCCGCTGAAGCCACAGGGGCCACCGCCATCATGGTCGCCACCCGCGAAGCGAGCACGGACGCCCTCGTAGAACACACATCCGTAGCCAAAGTTGAAGAGGACGGGCTGTCCCAAATCGAACTGGCCGTCTCAGGCATGTCCTGCGCAGCCTGCGTGAACAGGGTACAAAAGAAACTCAACAAGGTACCCGGCGCCACCGCCACGGTGAACCTGGCTACCGAATCAGCTCACATCGAAGCAGCACCCGAAGTGGCAACTGACGATCTGCTAGCAGCGGTCGAAAAAGCCGGCTACACCGCCACCCTGACTTCCCGGCGCGGCGGCGAAACCACCCACCCCACTGCCAAGACGGCAACCACCGTATCCGCCCAGGCTGTCGCGGGCGCGCAAGCCGTAGGGGTCATAGTCCTGCGCGACGAAATGCGCCCCTCTTCCAAAAAGGCGCTGCAACAAATCCGCGACCTGGGCATAGAGCCGATCCTGCTGACCGGTGACAACGAGCGCGCAGCCTCCCACGCCGCGCAGCAAGTCGGCATCGACACGGTGATCGCCGGCGTACAGCCGCAGGACAAACAAGCACACGTGGCAGACCTGCAACGCCGTGGCCGCACGGTGGCAATGGTGGGCGACGGAGTCAACGACGCTGCCGCCCTCGCACAAGCATCCACACAGGGTCTAGGTATGGCCATGGGCTCTGGCACCGACGCTGCCATCGCGGCCTCGGACATCACGCTGGTGCGCTCTGACCTGCTGGCCGCCGCCCAGTCAATCCGCATCTCGCGAGCCACCCTTCGCATCATCAAGCAGAACCTGTTCTGGGCCTTCGCTTACAACGTGGCAGCAATCCCACTGGCCATCTTTGGCCTGCTGAACCCCATGATTGCTGGCGCGGCAATGGCGTGCTCTTCTGTGATCGTCGTTTCTAACTCGCTTCGCCTGCGCAGCGCGAAGTAAGCAGGCCCGCCCGGCATTTACAATAGGCGCATGAGTTATGCACCGGATGCCGGGTGGGCTTTCTTCGCCCTACTCATCTTCTTCCTTGCACTTGCACCCGGCTACATCCTTGCCCGGGTCTTCCGCGTACACGGCTTACAGGCCATCGCCGCTGCGCCCTCCCTTACTTTCGGCATGGTTGGCGCCGCCTCAATCGTGGCCGGCTGGTTGCATATACGCTGGGGCACGCTTACCGCGCTGGGCTTGATCCTTACCCAACTCCTAGTGCTCTTCACTGCCAGGCAGCTGGTGCGCAGATACGGCAAAAGGTCAATTCCCACGGCTCACGCACGCGATAGTGAAGCCTTGCCGAAGCCGGCCAAAATCGCCCTCCCGATTACAAGTGTTCTGGCGGTGGGCCTTGTGCTTTCCCAATTCAGCCGCGGCTTAGCCAGACCCACCGACCCGTCACAGTTCTGGGACGGCATGTTCCACCTGAACGCCCTGAAGGTCATAGAACTGCACGGCAACGCCTCCCCACTTGGCGGTCTGAAACCGATCAGCCTAGACGGCAAGGTCAATTTCTACCCGACCCTGTACCACGCCCTCGTCACCATAGCGACAACCAAGTCAACCCCATTGGGTCTGGCTATTTCGGCATCGGCCGCGGCGCTGGTAGCTCTGGGCGTGATCACCTTGACCGGGCTAACTCACTCGCTACTCACCTATTCGGCGCACACGCCCGCCAAGCAACTAACGATCGTCTTAACACCGCTACTTGCAGCCGGATCGCTATGCCTAACCCAATTGGCCACCGTGCTTTCCACCCTCCCCTACCTGGCCGCCATGACCGCCATTCCGGGAGCACTGGGCGCGCTCAACATTGCAGCCACCCGCGGCACGCACTGGGGATTCCGCGTAATGGCGGTGCTCGGTTGCATGGGCGTTTTCATCTCGCACCCCATCGGCGGGTTTTCGCTGATCTTGCTCGCGCTACCGCTCATCTTCGGCAAGGCGCTTCCGCTTCTACGCAGACGCAAGAACGTTTTCTCGCCCGGCCAGTACAGGCTGATCTGGGCTGGGCTTGCTGGAATCCTAATTGCTGGCCTTGCCGCCTTCGTCGGCCCCATGTTCCGGGTGGTCAGCTACTACCGTGAAGCAACCCCCGCAACCAAACTTCTCCTCTCCCTTGTCTCTGACTGGCCAACAATGCGCCGGGCGATCGGAGGCGCGTCCCTATATTCCGTCACCATTGCACTGGCTCTGATCGGCTGCACGTGGCTTGTAGTAAACCGAATCAACCACTGGATCGTCGCCTCTACAGCCCTGACCTGCGGTTTCTATTTCCTGTGTTCGCAGGGCACCGGTCCTCTCCGCCGGCTCGCCTCGCCCTGGTATATGCAGCCTGAACGCTTACAAGTAGCCTTCTCCATAGCACTAGTTGCCACCGCCGCAATAGGAATCTACGCCATAGCCACCTGGGCCTGCCATCGCGGGGCCGCCAGCAAGATGATGCTGAGCCTAGCCATCTTCTGCGTCGCCCTCACCCCCTTCTCGAGGGCGGGTGACCGCGCCGAACTCGTGTCACTTTCCTACGACCCAATGCGGATCGGCTGGGGCACCTTCGCAACCCGCACCGAAATGGCCTCGTTCCCCCAAATAAAGAGGATCACCCGTGACGACGTAATCATCTCCATCCCCGACTCCGGGCTCGGCTACGGCTACGCCCTGGCCAACGTGAACTCCTACTACCGGCAGGCCTACTCCATTGGCCAAACAGAATTCGAACTGTTCCGACACCTCCGCAAGCTGGACGCAGAATCGTGCAAGTTCCTGCGCGAGCGGCACATCAAGTACTACTACCGAGACACGGACCGCACCGCCTCAGGCGCCACCCACGGAGCAAAGCACTCCAAGAAAGGCGCCCGCCTAGACCGGGTACCCATCAATCGGATGACCCTAGTGTGGAAAGCCGCGTCGGCTCCTTCGGGAGAAGGACCCCGGCTATACCGAATCGACGCCTGCTACTGAGCCGCCTACTACTTAGACGACTTCTTCTGCGCCCTCTTGCGCAAGAAACCGATAATAATCGGAATCACCGAAATTAGTACGACCAGCACGGCCATGATCTCGATGTTGTTGCGCACCGCCGGGATCTGACCCAGCCACACACCCAAAATGCACATGCCGCCACCCCAAGCGATGCCACCTATGACGTTCCACCGGAAGAAGTGCGGGTAGTGCATCCGCGCCATCCCCGCAGTAACGGGAATAAAAGTGCGGACAATGGGTACGAAACGACCCAGGGTCAGCGCGGGGCCGCCCCACTTGTCAAAGAATGCTTCGGCCTCTTCCAAATACTCGGTCTTCAGCACCCGCGCATTAGGTTTGAATAGCTTTCGGCCAAATTCGCGGCCAATCCAATAGCCTGCCTGGTCCCCACCGACAGCAGCCACGATCACTACGGAGATTAGGAGCCAGAAGTTGAGGCCCAGCTGGGAATGCAACAGCCCGGCGGTAAACAACAAAGAATCGCCCGGCAGGAACGGGAACAGCAACCCCGATTCAATAAAGACGATAACTGCTACTCCGATCAGCACGTACGGCCCTAGGGCTAGCAGCAATTCCTCCGGATCGCGTAAGTAATCGATCAGGCCAGTTGATAGTCCCGCCGCAGCGGTAGTAAAAGTTTGTAGCATTTTTCCTCCGGGCGCTATCCTATGGGGCCGCCTTCAACTAAGACACAGCCTACCCGGCGATGTTGCTCACCTAGCGCCCAATTGCGCCACGGGCGAAGTCCCGGCAAAGGGCCAGAAAGCGGGAAAATGCACAAATCAACCAGTGTGATTTTTACTCATTTGCCCATTTGTTTCCACTGATTTCCTCGGTAGGCAATACCATTATGAATATGTCTGCCCACAGCTCACGAACTTATTCGCGCACCGCCCGGGTGCGCCGGCGGCGCCGTCGCGCGCTGCCCCTGGTCGAAGAGACTTCGGCCGGCGGAGTTGTGGTTGACGTGGTTAACCACCGCCCATACGTGGCACTAATTGCCCGCGAAAACAGATTCCGCCGCATCGAATGGTGCCTGCCCAAAGGGCATATCGAAGGCACCGAAACCGCCGCCCAGACCGCCGAGCGCGAAGTATGGGAAGAAACAGGCATCGACGGGCGGGTCCTAGCTCACCTAGCTTCAATCGACTACACCTTCACCTCGCCACACAACAGAATCCACAAGGTAGTTCACCATTTCCTTTTGGAAGCAGTGGGCGGGGAACTAACCGTAGATGGCGATCCTGATCACGAAGCACTGGATGCGGCTTGGATTCCACTGAACACTTCCCTTACACTGCTGGCCTATTCAAATGAGCGCCGAGTCGCGCATAAGGCACGTGAACTTTTACAGGTTAGGTAGTGATGCGCAAACAAATCTTGTTGTGTGCGTTGGCCATGGCCTTGTTCGTATGTTCGCTTCCGCCACTGGCCCACGCCGAGGACGCACCGACGGTAACCATCACCGCCCTCACTTCTACCCTGAACCCGCAAACCAAGCAGGTAAAAGCCCACTTGGAAGTGCATAATCCTACCGCCAAGCCTCTAACCGGGTTGAATGCCAACATCGACGTGTCTAACGCGTCCACCCTTGACGCGAACGAGCTGTGCGACTGGTTGCACGGGGGCGAGGACAATCAAAAGCGGACCGCTGTGTGGTCCGGGGCAGTGCCCACGGTTCCAGCCCACGGCAAAGTCGGCGTCGATGCCGCATTTGAATCTACCGCTATTCCTGCTCTTACCGAACAGTGGGGCCCTAGAGGAATTACGGCCACGGTAGGGCAGGCATCCGATCGCTCGATTCTATTGGTAGGCGCCCCCTTCCAAGTTGAGCGCACCAAGTTACTACTGCAGGTGCCAGTGCGGGGGCTGCGCGACGAGGTGCAGGCTGCTACCGGCTCCGCTTCCATAGGGAAAACGGCCATTGGGCCAGCTTCCGGACTGGCCAAAACCGAAGAGGCCGAGGGCGAAGACTTATCCAACGGCGTCACCGTTGCGGATACGCCCTCGACTAAGAAACTGCAGGTCCTGGCCAAAGAGGCCCGCCCCGGAGTAGTTTACTTAATTGACCCTGCTGTCATAGATTCCGGCTCTCCAATCGTCCGCGGCAAGACAGTTGGGCTGGACCAACCTACAAAGGCTCCCATTCCCTCCGCGAGCACACTGGCAGCCCTAAAAACGATCACGAACAAGGGCGGCAAGATCCTACTGACTCCCTGGGGATTCCCGCAGGCCCGCCCTACGGGAGCTACCCGGGAGCTCTCGCTCATAGCGGATAAGCGCACTACAGAAACTGCCCGCGCACTGGCAGAACGCGGCGTGCAGACAACGTCCAACTTTGCCGCTTTCAGCCAGGCCCCCGCCATTTCCCAGCTAGAGGAAGTGCCCGAAGACTGGCCCATAATTGCCCCGCAAAAAGCGGCGGAGACGACCTCGAACCTTTCTTATACGCCCTCGGCGCGCACAAACCTTTACGCCCAGGGGAACCACCCCACGATCCTGAATTCGCAGGTACTTTCTAGGATCCTGTCCGCTTCCGCTTCCGGCTCCGTCACCGAATTCGACCTTTCCCAGCTGGCACTGTCAGCCGTTGCCATTATGGATCACGAGCGGCCCTTCGACCCGCGCATCATCAGTGCGGAACTACCCGCCAATGCCAACGCGGCGCAGGTAAAGCGGGCACGCGCCCTCTACACGTCCACGTGGACCGACCCGATCACCCTTGACGAAGCCCTTTCTGAATCGGCGCGAGCAGACGAATTCCTGCCCGTAGACAGCAACGCCTCCCAGGGCCTGTCTGCCACCAAGACGATCTCCCACGTCTCTACCACCACCGACCTGTTATCCCTGGTGGGCAAGGATCCCGAGCGGATAACCTACGCGCTGCAATCGCAACTACTGCTGGCGGCAGGCAACACTCTGCCGCAAAACCTACGCTCCCGGGCGTTAAGAAATTTGGACGCAGACTCGCGCGCCCTGCGCAGCGCCATCGCCGCTCAGCCTTCCTCGACGATCAACCTGATCTCTACGGAAGCGATGCTCCCCGTGCGCATCTCAAACGGCCTCGCCATACCCGTGAACGTGCAGGCTCGCGCCCGCACATCCGACCCCCGCCTACAGGTGGGAAAACCGCAAAACGTGCAGGTGCCAGCCCGTTCGGCGGCAACCGCAAACATTCCCCTAAAAGCCGTAGGTAACGGTAACATCCAGGTGCGAGTAGGCATTGCCACAAACACCGGACAAGTCATTTCCCAAGCCAATCCGCTCCACATCCGGGTTCGCCCGGGCCTCGAAGACAAGGCAATCTGGGGCGCAGCAGCCATAGCTGTGGCTGTCTTCGTGTTTGGCCTTATCAGAACATTCCGTCGAGGGCGCAAGATGCCAGTTGAGGAACTTCCATGAGCCGCAAGAGCCGAAAAGTAGGCCTAGCAAAAATTAACGTCGCCCGTGCCACCGGGATTATGGCTGCCGGAACAGCCGTGTCCAGGGTGCTCGGGTTCATTCGCGCTGCCCTACTGATAGCAATCATTGGTGAAGTGGGCGCCAACGACGCCTTCCAGGCTGCGAACACGCTACCGAACACCGTCTACAACCTGATTGCCTCCTCGGTACTGTCAGCGGTGCTGGTGCCGCAGATCGTGCGCGCCCTCTCCAAGGGCGGGGACGAGGCCGAAGAGTACATCAACCGGCTCCTCACCTTCTTCACCGTCGGCTTGGCGCTGATCACCGTCGTCGCCGTTGCTGCCGCTCCCTTCCTGGTGAAGCTGTACGCCTACAAGTTCGCCCACGACTGGTACAAGATCGCCGTAGCCTTCGCCTTCTGGTGCCTGCCGCAAGTTTTCTTCTACGGCATGTACGCCCTCTGGGGACAACTACTAAACGCCATGGGCAAATTCGGCCCATACATGTGGTCTCCAGTGGTCAACAACGTTGTCGGAATCTCGGGCATGGGCGTGTTCTTGTGGGTAATGGGAGACAAGGACTGGGCAACGGACCCCTCCCTCTGGTCTTCTAAGGCAATCGCACTGCTAGGCGGCATCACCACCCTAGGCATCGTGGCGCAAGCACTGATCTTGCTGCCACCGCTATACCGCACCGGCTTTAGACTCCGGCCCGTCTGGGGCTTCCGCGGGCACGGGCTCGGCCAGGTTTCCAAGACCGCATTCTGGGCCTTCGCCGCACTAATGGCCGGACAGGGATCCTACCTGGTAGTCTCCAACGTGGCCGCCGCAGGCAACGGAGTTGCCGCAAAGACCGGCGAATTCGTGGCATCCACCACCGCCTACAACACCGCGTTCATGATCTACCAGATCCCCATCGCGCTCGTTGTCGTCTCGCTTATTACAGCCCTCTTCACGAAGATGTCGCAGATGATGGCCACAGGTGACCTAGCTGGAGCGCGACGTACCTACAACCAAACCATCATTGGCATAGGTTCCGTCACCGTGTTCTGTGCCGCCGCCCTCGCAATGGCAGCAGTACCGGTAATGCAGGTAATCATGCCCCGCTTCGATGCGGCCGCCATCAGCGGATACGCGGGCGTCGTGGCCGTCATGGCGTTCAACATTCCCTTCCTAGCGATCTGGTCGACCTCGCAGTCGCTGCTACTAAGCCAGGAAGACACTAAGACTTCCTTCTTCGTGCAGGCGCCCATGGCGATCGTCGTTGCGATAGTTGCCGGCAGCTCCTACTTCCTACTGAACCCAACCCACTGGGTGCAAGGCGCGGCCGCCGGCGAACTGTGCGGGTGGATCTTCGCCGCCATCGTGGGCTGCATCGTGGTAGACCGGCGCCTGCCCGGAGCTAACCCCGGCGCAATCGTTCGTGAATACGCTAAGTACCTGGGCGCTATTGCCCCAGCCGTATTGGTCGGGTGGGTGATACTGCATTTCATGGGCGCCATGTCGGGCAGTGCGGATTCGTCCACGACAGCGCGTTTTGCTGGGGCACTAGCACGCGTTACCATTGTCGGCTTCGTCATGCTAGGCATCTACCTGGCTGGCCTGTTTCTGCTGCGTAGCGAGGGAGTCAAGATCATCTCTGGCCCCCTTGCTGCACGGCTGCATCTGGGTCGGTCTGCTAATGGCGCGAAGGCCGAAAATAGTGAGAAACTAGAAGACATGACATCTAAGCCGGAGGAAGCCGTGGCTACCGAAGATCACGAAGAACCCATCATTTCGGGCCGAGACGCCCACTTTGTTCTTCTGCCTGCAGCAACAGCCGAACAGGCGCCCGAAGCACAAACCCCCCTTGCCGCCACCGCGACGCAGGACGAACCTCCGGTGCCCGCTCCTGCACAGAAGGGTGCTAGTGCTACCGCTGCCGGGGCCGCTTCTTTCCCGCCGCCCCCGCCGGGCGAGGGCGAAGCCGAAGCACAAACCGGGTCAACGGCCCTTGCGAGCACCCCGGAGAATCAGGATTCGGCAGCCGCCCCTGCCTCGACTTCGGCAGCCGGAAGCTCGCCGGTTCCTGCGGCCCAGGCACAACCGCAGGAAGAAGGGTCTGCAGAAGAGGCTTCGCCCTCGAAGGCAGCAGACCAGGAAGCCGAAGGCGGCGAAACTGAGGGCGAGGAAACCGTCCACGTCACCCAGAACGCCTCTCCGCGCAAGGTAAGCGGCGTTCCCCTAGTTGGCACTAAGAACGCAATCATTCCGCCGGCCGCTGATGCCGAGAAGGACATTGAGGCCAATACCGCTTCCTTCGAAGCCATCCTGATGGGCCAGGAGCCCGCCAATTCGGACACTAGTACCCGGCAACTGCCCATGTTCGGCGCCGCCCCGAAGCCGGTGCCGCCACGAACCGCCCCGAAGGTGCAGCGTCGTGACGAAGAGGACGATTCTCCGCTCATCAATCCCGTCCGTCGCACCATGATCGGTGCGGCAGCCGGCGCGGGCGTCGCCCTCCTCCTCGGACTCATCCTGGTGGTGCCGCCGCTGCTGTCCTCGCCCTCGGCAAAGGAGGCCGCGCCCAAGACTTCCGCCTCCCAATCCCAGCAGGGTGGGGCCACTAAGAAGCCCTCGGCGCCCACTGCGAAGAAGCCCGAGATTGCCGCAGTGGCCTCCCTCGATCCCGAGGGCGACCAAAATGAACACCCCGAAGATCAAGACAAGATGGTGGACGGCGACCCGCAGTCCGTATGGATGTCGCGCTACTACCAGAATCCGAAGTTCGGCTTTAAGTCCGGCATCGGCGTCTCAATCTTGCTGAAAGACAAGGCAAAGGTTAGCCAGGTCACCGTGGCCACTCCCGCCACCGGGGGCACTATCGAACTGCGCTCAACTTCGGCTGACAAGCCGCACGAGGGCGAACCACTCGCCACTGGCGAATTCGCCCAACCCACCACCACTTTGAAGCTAAAGAAACCGGTGGAAGCTGACTCGCTTGTGCTTTGGATTTCCGAGCTGCCCCGTGACGGCGAAGGGCGAAACCGCGCAGTTATTAGCGAAATCACCGTCAAATAGGAATATTGCGCCCTGCCAAGCTTGTTACAAGGACGCACGCTAAATAAGGAGTACGCATGGCAGAAACTGTCCACGACGTAATCATTGTGGGCTCCGGCCCGGCCGGGTACACGGCGGCCATTTACACGGCTCGCGCGGGGCTGAACCCCGTCATGATCGCTGGTTCCGTCACCGCTGGTGGCGCCCTCATGCAGACCACTGATGTGGAAAACTATCCCGGTTTCCGCGACGGCATACTGGGGCCGGATCTAATGGAGCAGATGCGTGCCCAGGCGGAACGCTTCGGCGCCGACATTCGTCTTGAGGACGCCGAGGAGCTAGTGCTGAGCGGCGACGTCAAGAAGGTCGTCACCGACGAGGGCGAATACTTGGCTAAGACCGTAATCGTTTCTACCGGCTCTGAATACCGCAAGTTGGGCGTGCCCGGAGAAGAGGAATTTTCTGGCCGCGGCGTTAGCTACTGCGCCACTTGTGACGGGTTCTTCTTCAAGGACAAGCCGATCGTCGTTGTGGGCGGCGGCGACTCCGCCATGGAAGAGGCAACCTTCCTAGCGAAGTTCGGTTCGTCAGTGACCGTCGTTCACCGCCGCGACCAGCTGCGCGCCTCTCAGGCCATGCAGGATCGGGCCAAGGCCAACGACAAGATTGACTTCGTGTGGAACAGCGTGGTGACCCAGGTGAATGGCCAGCAGGGGGCCACCTCCGTGACACTGCACAACCGCGAAACTGGCGAAGATTCTGAGCTGGAAGCTGCAGGCATCTTCGTGGCGATTGGCCAGATCCCGCGCACCGAACTGGTCGACGGGCAGTTGGAGCTAGGTCCGGAGGGCTACATTAATGTTGCTTCGCCCTCGCAGGCCACCAACATTCCAGGCGTTTTTGCTTGCGGCGACGTTGCTGACCCCCGTTACCAGCAGGCGGTAACTGCTGCCGGCTCTGGCTGTAGGGCAGCCCTGGACGTAGAACACTATCTGGAGCAACTTTAGGAAGTAGATATGGCAACTGTTGAAGTAACCGATCAAGATTTCATCGACAAGGTAATCAAGTCCGACAAGCCCGTGCTGGTTGATTTCTGGGCCACCTGGTGTGGACCGTGCCGGCAGATGGGTCCGGTTGTGGACGAAATTGCTACCGAACGCGACGACGTGGTTATTGCCAAGCTGGATATTGATAAGAACCCGGCTACCGCAGCTAAGTATGGCGTCGTATCGATTCCTACGTTCGCGATCTTCAAGGACGAGGACTTGGTGCGGACCCTGGTGGGTTCGCGCCCGAAGAAGGATCTGCTAGCGGCCCTCGATGAGGTCACTAAGTAGCAACACTTTTTCTGTAGGGGGCAGGCCGTGTGCCTGCCCCCTTTTCTTATGCCTTGAGTGCGCCTTCTTCGAGTTCTACGTGACGCACCGTAGTATCCACGCGATGCGTTATTTCTAGCACCGTCTTTCCGTGCAGCGCGCCGCGCAGATTCGCTCTGACTGTCTGCAGGGTGGCTTCGTCCAGGTGTGAGGTGACTTCGTCCAGCACGTAGGCGTCCGCGTCCATTAGGAGCCCTCGTGCCAGCAGTAGCCTCTGCTTCTGGCCCCCAGACAACTGGTTTGGGCGAAGGTGGGCCTGCAGCCCCCCGAGGGCGGCTACGTCCTCTTCCAGCGCAACTACCTTCAATACTTTTTCGAGGGCGCCTCCTGGCACCTGCTTGCCAAGTTTCAGGTTGTCGGCGACCGTGCCATCAATCAGGCTGCCGTCCTGACTGATTACGCAAATCCGTTGGCGCACCGCCTGGGGCGATATTCGGTTTAGGTAAATCCCGTCAACTATGATTCCGCCCTTATCCGGATCCCAGGCGCGGGCCAGCAATGCACCGATAGTGGATTTCCCCGACCCCGAAGGGCCGGACAGGCACGTGTACTGCCCAGGGTGCAGCGTTAGCGTCAATCCTTTCAAGCCGCGTTCAGTCTTCGGATACTTGAAGTAGACCTGATCGAACACGATCTGCGGCGCTACCCCAACCTGCCAGTCGTCTCCATCGAGCTGCTCGCCTGCGTTGTCGATCATCGCAAAGAGTCTGCGTGCGGATTCCTTCGCAGCCACTCGGCCCTCCCCACCTTCGCGCAACGCGGTAGCGCTAGCTAGGGAACCAACCGCAAGTCCCAGGGCTGCCAAAGTTTGCGGCAGGCTTTGCTGCATTGAAGCGACCATGCCGGCCACGGTAATTAGAAGAAACGCATCCCAGCACAGTCCTACTGCCCCGCGCACACCTTTCCACCGCTCAGCCTTCTCGAGTGCTCGGCCTATCTGCTCCCCGTTGTTGGTGATTCTAGTTAGCGCCTCGTCCTGCTTCTGATTCGACAGGAGTTCTGCCAGTGCGATGCGACTGCGGGTTAGCTCCCTAGACAGCTCACTTCGCACCTCTAGTTCACCCTGTTTGGCTCTAGCTATCTGGCCCTCGGTTAGGGCCGTAAGTGCAAAGGCGCTAGCCCATAGACCTACGCACAAAATCAATCCTGCAGTAAACCCCGTCAACTGCATTACCGCTGCTCCCGCGAGCACCGGAACTACTACCGCCGCTATCCGAGGCACGATCGTGTGGGCATAGAAAGCCTCGACCCGATCGATGTCTCGCACAGCCGAGGGCAGCACGTCTGCAACGTCCATTTCGCTAATGCTCGCCGGCGCCCTCTTCGCCAGAGCTACATACAGCCGCACCCGCAGTCCGGCCAGCATGGTGAAGGCAACCAGGTGCCCGGAGTAATGCTCTAGGTAGGAACACCCCGCCCTCACAAGGCCGGTAATAACCAGGGCGACTCCCAGCTGTAGGCGTGGGGCTTTCCCGGCAACGGCACAGCCGACTAGCACGAAGCCAAGAGCGAAGATCGCCATCCGCGCGCACGCACCGACAATTCTTGCTAGCGCCGACACAATCAGGGGGCGGCGAGTTCCTTTCGCCTCTCGAAGCAGTCGCCTTGTTACGGATCGTTTCATCGTGCCTCAACTCTTACTACTCGCTGCGCTGCCGCAATCGCTTCGGCGCGATGCGCTATGTGCAAGATCGTTCTTTTCCCTGTCTGCTCTGCCAACGTCTTCAAGATGAGTTTCTGGCTCTGCTCGTCGATTGAGGCGGTGGGCTCATCCAGAAGTAACAGCTCCTTGTCGCTCGCCAACGCGATCGCGATGGCTATTCTGGCCCGCTGTCCACCAGAGAGATTCTTTCCACCTTCTATAAGAGGCAAATCTAAACCTCCGTTTGCTCGGAGCCAGCTGCCGATCTGCGCATCTTCAAGCGCCTGCCAAATTGCGGTTTCCGTTCTACTACCGAAGCACTGCCTTACTGTGTCGCCCAGCAGGTACGGATTCTGCGGCACGTATGCCACGCAAGAAGCAGCAGGATACCGGGCGCTGGAGTCAACCCCGTCAATGGCAACCTTTCCGGAAAGTACCGGAACAAAACCTTCTAACACCCCGGCGATGGTACTTTTCCCCGCGCCGGTTGCCCCGACCAGGGCAACGTGTTCCCCTTTGCGAACACTCAAAAAGAAATTGCGTAAAACCGGCTTATCCTGCGCATATCCTGCCGTTACGTCAACTAGGTCAACTATATTGTGTGGGTTAGGCTGCCCATAGACGGCTGATTCTGACCTTTTCAGCGAATGCTCAAATCCGCTCAGCGCCGTCTGCGCGCCCCGCCCTCCCATTGCCGAAACAAAGTAGAGTCCTGCGCGGTCTACTGGACGCAACGCGATTACCAAACTGGCGCAAGCTGCCACGGCCATCCCGGAATAGGGTGCTTCTACGCTCAAGACAAGAGCAGAAGCGGTGAAGGCAACCGCAAAGGCGGCCATATGGATCACGAACAACACCGACTGGTTTACCGCTAAAAGGGACATGGTTCGCTGTCTTTGCACTTCTGCTGATTCCTCAACACGCTCGGTCAAGAAGTCCTGCCCATTCAAATAGGAAGCCGCTCCAAGAGCTCGCAGCGACTGTAGGTATGATTCGCTGAGACGGGCTTCGGCGCGTCTATTCGCCACCGAGGACTTGCGAATCTTCTTCAGGAAAAGGCGAACCAGAACGTAAGCCAGCCCCGAGGTGGCGCTCAGCGTCAGAGCTGATCTCCACATCCCCCATAGCGCCCAAACGACGCTTACACAGAACGGTGAGTAGAGCATGGCCAACAGTTCCGGTAGGACTTTCGTTTTGGCGCCCGCTACCCGCTCTACGATTCCGGTAGTAATGGCAGTAATCCGCCCTGCCGAGGGCGCTCCCACCGGCCCGGCTGCATATACCTTATTTAATATGCGCGATCGCAAGTCGCCCTCGAGCCGCCCTGCTGCTTTGCCTCCGCCAAGTCGACACGCCAAGGAGCAAGAAGCGGCTACGGCTACAAGCAGTAGCGGTAGCAGCAAAGTCCGCCGCGGTGCAGCCTGCCCGGACAAGACGGCTTGCAGATAAGGAGCGGCTGCCAGGGCGGCGTCTGTCAGTAGTAGCGGTACTAACACTGCCGCTAGCACGTTGGGTAGCAGAGGTGGTTTCGACAAAGTTCGCACAACACAAGCCTAGTCGACCCAACCCGACATAAACATTCGGTAATGTTGATCTTCTGTATGGCAAACCTTTAGAAAATAGTGGCACTATAGATTGCATAGTTGCCAATAGAGGAGGCACATGTGACCGCTAAGAAGGCGCGCAGCTCTAAAGCGTCTAACCTGGACCAATGGGACGACATTTATTCCGAAAAGGCTCGCAATCTTCGCCAAAGCGAGATTAGGGCACTATTTTCAGTTGTGTCACGTCCCGAGGTCGTTTCCCTTGCCGGCGGAATGCCCAATATCAAGGATCTTCCGCTCGACCGACTAGCTGAATCAGCCAAGCAACTAATTGCTAGGCACGGTGCACAGGCTATGCAGTACGGTGGCGGTCAGGGGTATTTAGAACTGCGCGAACAAATAAGCCAGGTTATGACTTACGACGGTTACGCCCCTAACCCCGACAACATTGTCATTACTACGGGCTCTCAACAGGCCCTGGACTACGTCACGCAGATCTTTATTGATCCAGGCGACGTCATTGTGGCCGAGTCTCCCTCTTACGTCGGTGCGCTAGGTGTATTCGAGGCCTACAGAGCCGACGTGCGTCACGTCCCCCTCGATGACGACGGTGTTATCCCCGAGGCGCTGGACGAAATCCTCACGCAGCTGGAAAAGGCCGGCACCCCCGCGAAGATGTTTTATACGGTCCCGAATTATCACAACCCGGCCGGGGTGACTCTCTCAGCTGAGCGACGCCCTCGGGTAGTAGAGATTTGCCGCAAGCATCACGTGCTCATCTTGGAAGATAATCCGTATGGCCTGCTCGGATTCCATTCTGACCCGATCCCTTCGCTACATTCCTACGATCCCGATTCGGTGGTCTATCTAGGTTCCTTCTCGAAGATGTTTGCCCCCGGTTTCCGCATTGGCTGGGCCGCTGCTCCTCCGGCTATCCGACAGAAGCTGGTTCTTGCCTCTGAATCGGCAGTGCTCTCGCCTTCGATGGTTGGGCAGATGGCAATCAGCGGCTACCTGCGCGATTACGACTGGTATTCCCAGGTCAAGGTTTTCCGAGCCATGTACGAGGAACGTTGCAACGCAATGCTTTCGGCGCTCGAAGAATTCCTGCCTTACTGTACTTGGACAAAGCCGCAGGGCGGTTTCTACACCTGGCTAACTGTGCCCGAGGGCATCGATACCAAGGACATGCTACCTCGCGCCGTGACTGAACTGGTCGCTTACACTCCCGGCACTGCATTCTTTGCCGACGGCTCTGGGCACCGAAATATTCGACTTTCGTACTGCTACCCCGAGCCCGAAGAAATTCGCGAGGGCGTACGCAGGCTTTCCGTTGTAATGGATCACGAACTGGAGCTACTGAAGTTGTTCGGTGGCCCAAAGGCTAAGGAGGACTAACAATGGCTAATGAAGAACAGGCTCCTATGCCTCAGGAGCTCCCTAGGTCCGTCGCCGTGGTTGCCGGCGGAATCACTCAAGAGCGGGACGTTTCCCTTGCGTCGGGCACCCGCGTAACCAATCGGTTAGTTCGAGCCGGATTTGACGCCCACCTTGTGGAATTTGGTCCCCACCTTTTAGAGAACCTAAATAGGATGCAGCCCGATGTAGTATTTCCGCTGGTACACGGGTCTTTCGGCGAGGACGGAACACTGCAGGCGCTGCTGAAGCTAGCTGGTTTCCCCTTTGTTGGATCCGGCCCGCAGGCCTGCAAGCTCTCTTCGGCTAAACCGGTAGCCAAATCCGTCGTGGCCAAGAACGGCCTTACTACTCCCCCGGCTGTGTCGCTGCCACAGGAAGTTTTTAGGCAGCTGGACTCCGATCAGATCCTGGATCTGCTAGAAAACAAGCTCGGTCTGCCCATGATGGTAAAGCCTGCTTCCGGAGGATCCGCCCTCGGGGTAACCTACGTGAACGATCGGGCGGATCTAGCGCGCGCTATGATTTCAGCTTTTTCCTACGACGAAGAGGTGCTGGTAGAGCAATACGTTTCAGGTCGGGAGCTGGCAGTCTCGATAATCGATTCTGAGGACGGCCCGGTGGCACTTCCGGTTGTCGAGATCATGCCGGAAGACGGGCGTTACGATTACGATGCTCGATACGAGGTCGGCCGCTCCGCCTTCTCTGTTCCTGCAGAGCTGGACCAGAAAGCACTGGAAGCTGTCCATGATCTAGCACTTGGCTGTCATCGCGTATTGGAACTATCCCACCTGAGCCGCATAGACGTCATCCTGGACGAACAAGGCACCCCCTGGTTTATCGATGCCAACGTTGCTCCGGGTATGACGGACACCTCCCTCTTTCCCCAGGCAGCAGAAGCAGCAGAGGGATCCAGTTTTCAGCAGATTCTGCAGGACCTAGTTATTCGGGCCTACCAGCAGGGCTCTCGCGAGGTTACCGATGTAGCAGATTAGAACTGCATAGTTAACCAAAAGTGGCGGCTACCAATCAGGTAGCCGCCACTTTGTTTCACGTGAAACAATTGCTGCAGAAAAAGAACCGCGTACCTAGCGCGATTACTTCAGCAATCCAGCAATACGCTGGAAGTCCTCCGCATCGGCATATTCGATGACAATCTTTCCCTTTTTCTTACCCGGCTTCACGATCACCCGGGTATCCAGTTTGTTGCCAAGGTTATCTTGGAAGGACTGTTCCGCCGCACTGATAGCAGTCACGCTCCGGCCAACCTTCTTGCTTGGGGTAGTTGGCTCCGAGCTGAGGAATAACGCGATCTGTTCCTCTGTCGATCGCACCGACCAACCTTCGGCCACAATACGTGTCGCGAACCGCTCCATGTCCTCCGGTTCGGAAAGACTCAGAAGGGCACGAGCGTGCCCGGCGGACAGCACGCCGGCTGCAACCCGTCGTTGTACGGGAGCCGGAAGCTTCAGCAACCGAACAGTGTTTGCGATCTGCGGACGGGAGCGCTTGATCCGCACCGCGAGCTCGGACTGCGTGCACTTGAAATCGTCCATTAGCTGCTGGTAGGCCGCAGCCTCTTCCAGCGGATTCAAATTAGACCTGTGCAAGTTTTCCAGCAACGCATCGCGCAGCAGGTCTTGCTCTTCGGTCTTGCGCACAATTGCCGGAATAGTTACTTTCCCCGCCTGTTTCGAGGCCCGCCACCGGCGCTCGCCCATAATCAGCTCGTAGTGCTCCCCCTTGGGGCCAAGCTCGTGCAACGGTCGCACCACGATCGGTTGCAGTACTCCTACCTCGCCAATGGACTCCGCTAACTCTTCAAGCTCCTGCTGATCGAAGTTCTGCCTGGGCTGCTTCGTATTCGGAATTATGTCGGCAATAGCTACATCGCCAAAGGAAGCCCCCGGCACCTTCACCAGATTTGTTTCACGTGAAACATTCTTCTGCGGCTCAGTTACCTTAGTTTCTACCTTGCGCTTAACGTGGGCCTTTTTCCCGTATTTCTTATCCCGCTTGCGAGGTGTCAGCAGATCCGAGGCCGACCCACCGCTTGGGTGACTTACGGAATCTGGGAAGAAAATATCAACAGGCTTGCCCTTTTTAGTAGCAGGCTCACGTTGCTCCGACGGGATTAGAGCACCCAGCCCACGGCCGAGCCCGCCTGCACGACGTGCGTTCACTCGAAGCTCCTCTTGTTAAGTTCGTAAGCGGCTTCTTTGTAGGCCAACGCCCCCAAGCCCTTACGGTCGTAGCTAATAACTGTCTGCGAATAGCTCGGTGCCTCCGAAACCGTGATGTTCCTTGGAATGGCGGTCTGCAGCACCTGATCAGAAAAGTGCTCGCGCACTTCCCTTTCCACGTCCTTTCCCAGACGCGTGCGGCGATCCAGCATAGTCATCAAGATGGCAGAAATATGAAGCTTCTCATTGAAAGCCTCGCTAATGCCGTTTATAGAACGCTGTAGCTGCGACAGACCTTCAAGAGCGTAGTATTCTGCCTGCATCGGAATTAAGACTTCTTCTGCCGCTACGCAGGCGTTCAAAGTAAGCAGTCCAAGCGAGGGCGGACAGTCAATAAATACGTAGTGCGGATGGTGCTTCTCGACGTACTCTTCTAGCGCATCCCGTAGCAGGTATTCTCTGCGCTCGGCGTCGGGCAATTCCATTTCCGCTCCGGCAAGATCGATTGTGGCCGGTACAACCTTCAGCGACGGAAATTCTGGGTTGGTAACCACTGCGTCTTCAATACTGGTTTCGCCAAGGAGTACCGTGTAAGTATCAGCGGTCCCAATTCCGTGGGGCGCACCCAGGGCCGTGGAGGCATTCCCCTGGGGGTCAGAGTCGATGACCAGCACCTCTAGACCATTGTCCGCTAGCGCGGCTGCTAGATTCACGACGGAGGTAGTCTTACCTACGCCACCCTTCTGGTTAGCAACTGCGATGATGCGCGTACCCTGAGGCTTTTTAAACTTCAACTTCTTCAGCTGGCGAGCCTTTTCGTTCCTGGCTGTCAGCTTGTCTGCAAAAGACTTGGTGCGTGGGCTCACGTGCAATCCTCCATTAATCTTGTACCTATCTATCATAGATGCCAGCTCTGGCTAATGGCGCATTGTTTTACGGTTGCAAGCTATAGAAACATCACACAGCATTTCCAACACCCCGCCACATAAGGGCATAAAGAAAGGGAGTGTTTCACGTGAAACACTCCCCGTCCTCGACCCAAAGTAGGGTCACAAGCTAGATCCGCAAGGCCTCCACAATCCGCGTAATCTCTTCCGGATCGTCAGGCGCTGCAGGCGAAGGCATCTCGTGTACCTTGACCTTAATCAGCTTCGCCTTGCGAAGCACATGTCGCGCTTCTTCGACCTCTTCCTTTGCCTTGCGCCCCTTCAGGGCAAGCAGCTTTCCCTCCACGTAAAGCAAAGGAGAAACCATCGGGGCAAGCTTCATCATGTTCGCCACTGCCCTGGCGGTAACGAAGTGGAATTTCTTGGCACTCTTGCGCTGCATGGCTTCTTGGGCTCGCCAGTGAATCAGCGTGACGTTATCCAAACCCATTTCATTGATTACATCGTCAAGCCATTCAATGCGACGCTCCATGGGCTCGATCAACGTAACGTCGATGTCCGGGCGCATAGCCGCCAACACGATACCCGGAAAACCAGCTCCCGAACCGATGTCAGCCAGCCTCAGGGGCAACTCAGCGTCCAAATCCTCGGGGGGCAAAAATTCCGCGACCTGCGCAGAATTGACGATGTGCCTAGTCCACAACCGGGGCAACTCGCGCGGCCCAATTAGTCCGCGCAGTTCGCCCTCGTCGCGCAGCATGAAGGAAAAGTGCTCTAGCGGGCCGAAGGAATACCCCAGGTAATCCTTTACAGTCTGCGAGGGAACTTCCAGTTCGCCGCTCATTCGTCACCTTCGGGGGCAAGCACAACGACGTAGCGCTTCGGCTCGCTACCCTCGGATTCAGAGGTCAGTCCAGCTTCGGCAACCACATCGTGGCAAACCTTCCGCTCGAACGGATTCATAGGCTTCAGCTCTACGTCATCGCCGCTTTCGCGCACCTCGGCAATAGCCTTCTCGGCAATCTTCCGCAGTGCCGCCTTGCGGTCTGCACGGTAACCGGCCACGTCGAGCATCAGCCTGGACCGCTGTCCCGTACGCGCCTGTACGGCGAGTCTGGTCAGTTCCTGCAACGATTCCAGCACGTGCCCATCCTTACCGGCAAGGCGCTTCAGGTCGCGCAGGTCCTCGCCCTCGGCAATAATTTCGACGCTGGCGCGGTCATTTTCCACGTCAATGTCGATGTCGCCACCGAGGTCGGCAATGTCGAGCAGTTCTTCCAGATAGTCGGCGGCAATGTCGCCTTCTTCCTCGAGCTGTTCCAGCCGCTCGTCTGCGCCAGGAGTGGTCTCTTGGTCCTCGCCAATTACTTCGATGGCGTTGTCATCGGTCACCAGACCGTTGTCAGTTAGGCTCTTCTGCATCTTTTTGGCCCTTACTTCCGTTTCTGGTTTTTCTTCTTACGTTTTGCCCTTGCAGCGCGCTGCCTTTCGACACGGCGCCTTTGGATTTCCTCGTCGCTTAGTTTACCTTTACCCGGCTCGGTAGTGTTCTTTACCGCGTTGCGACGACGCTTTGCTTCAGCTGCGCGCTCGGCCTTCGACATGTTTCGAGAGGGCTGGTAGCGCTGCTGGCCACGCTGAGTGCCGGAAACACGCTGGGCCTGCTGGGCCAGCTGGTTCTGTTCTTCGGCCTTCTTCATGACCTTTTCCATGAAGGTTTCTTTGGTGCGCGGCTTGGGCTTTTCGTTTTCAAGCTGCAGCTTCACGCGGCGCTGGCGCAGTTCTTCCTGCATCTGCGCGCGAGCTTCCACGCCCTTCCGAAGCGCATCCGCGTTGGGGTGGCCTTCGAGGGCGGATTCTGGGTCCTCGTCGCCCTTTGCGGCAGCCTTCGAAATCTTTGTGGCGGCGGACTTTACTTCGTCGTCGCTAACACCGAGGCCGGCCAGGTGGTTCTGATATTGGCCTTCGCGCTCGCTGCGGTAGGTGGCGTATTTGCCCTTGTTCTTCTCGATCAGGCGGTCGTGTGCGGGCGAACCGGGCGTAGGCATGCGCCAGAGGACGAAGGCCTGCTGGAAGGTGGTGAAAATGTTGGTGGTCCCCCAGTAAATCAGCACGCCGATAGGTAGTGCCCAACCCGAGAAAGCCATGATCAGGGGCATCGTGTACATCATGGACTTGTTCATGCGTGCCATTGGGTTGTCTCCGGACAGTGCAGAGGCCGGCATATTCTTCATGGTCAGCTGGCGCATGGTCAGGAACTGGGTGACCATCATGAAGATGATCAGCGCGAGGGCGACAATCTTGGTGCCCCAGTCGTTGGAGTTGACCATGGATGTGGACAGCGGTGCCCCAATGAAGGTGGAGTGCTGAATCTGGTTTGCTAGCGTGGCATCGATCGGCCCGATGGCAGGCTTTGCGTAGGTGCCGTTAGCTACTGCACCCAGTGCCCACAGCAGGCGGAACAGTGCCGCGAAGATGGGTAGCTGCACCAGCATCGGCCAGCAGGAGGCCATGGGCGAAACGCCGTACTTTTTGTACAGGGCCATGGTTTCCTGACTCATCTGCTGCTGCGAGACCTGGTCCTTGCGGCCTTTGTACTTTTCGCGGATCTTCATCATCTCGGGCTGCACAACCTGCATGGAGCGCGAGGACTTGATCTGCTTTAGGTACAGCGGCCAGATGGCGCCTCGGATGATGATGGTCAGGCCAACGATTGCCAAAACCCATGCGGGGCCCGCACCGTTACTAAAGCCTAAGAAGGTCAAGCCTTCGTGAACCCCATACATGATCCAGGCGATTAGCCACTTGATGGGGAAGAGAATTGTGTCGTACCAACCCATTAGGTGTCCTAACTGTGTTGCGGGCCAGCGCCGGCTTCTGCCTTCCGTTTTGCCAGCGCAGTTTCCACGATGTGCATTGCTTTACCGCTTCGGCCGGCGTCAAGCGCCTGCCAGTAGGCGGTGAGTTCTTGTTCTGTGAGCCGCTCAGATGGGCCCGGTTTCCACTGTCCTTTTAGAGGAACGTAGTCGAGTCCGCCTTTGCTCCAGGGGTTGCAGCGCGCTAGGCGCCACGCAGCTAGTATGCTGCCTTTTATTGCCCCGTGTATGTTTATCGCGCTAAGAGCGTAGGCCGAACATGTGGGGTAATACTTACAGCGCGGTCCCGATAGGGGCGAGATCCATCGTTGGTAGCCCCTGATCAGGCCTTTTAATACAGCTTTGGCAGGATTCATTTAGCCTCCGCCTTTTTGGCGGCTTTCCCGAGGGCGGTATCTAGCGCCTGCCCTAGCTGTTGGTAGTTGGCTTCGCGCACGCCAGGCAGTACCCGGATTGCTATTTTTCTTCCCTGAATTTGCTCTAGCCGAGTTGCCATTAGGTGCCGCAGCCTACGGCGTACGAGGTTGCGGTCTGTGGCGTGTGGGAGCACTTTTTTGGGCACAATGAAGCCGACCAGAGTGCCACTGTCACTCTGGTCGCTCATGTGTACCACCAAGTATTTGGATCCCCCGCGCACCCCTTTTATTGCGGTGGTGAAATCCGCGGGATTTGCCATCCGGTGCTCCCGGGGAAGCACCTTAGGCGCTCAGGGACTTGCGGCCCTTGGAGCGACGCCTTGCGATGATTGCGCGGCCGGAACGGGTACGCATGCGAGCGCGGAAGCCGTGCTTGTTAGAGCGGCGACGGTTGCTGGGCTGGTAAGTGCGCTTTGTACTCATAACTTCTCCTGTTGTTTAGGGGGATTCCCCTCAAGTCTCGTGGTGGCCCTAAAGAGGGCACAAACAAACATCAAGGGTACGTACCCCGCGAACCTATTTCAACAAGCCATGGCCAGGTGTGACGCATTTAGCGAACTTTGCTTGCTGGAGCCCATTTTTGCACAGGCTGTGAGTAGTTGTGAATAACAACGATGTAGTTATCCACAATGTTTTCCCCAGGTGTGGATAACAAGTGGGGGTGTTTGCACAGATCACTTCGAAATCACACCTTTGTAATTAGCGGGGTATTACATCGACGTAGTTTATCCCCAGCTGTGGAAAAACCTGTGGAATATGATTTATTAAGGGTAATCTCGTATCTACGTGTCTCAACTGAACGGAGAAGTAATGGACCAAGACGCCCTCGTTACGGCGTGGAAGCAGATCGTGGAATCTTTTGCTAACGATCCCACGCTCGGCAAAGCACAAGTCGGCTTCTTGGATATGACCGAACCATTAGGCATTTTGTCCGATACAGTTCTACTTTCCGTACCGAATGAGTACACCAAAGGGGTCATCGAGGGCGGGCTCGCGGGCACAGTCGAAGAGGCTCTTTCGCACGCTTTTGGGCGCCCTCTTTCCATCGCTATTTCAGTTAAACCTATAGAGACAACTATCGGTTCGAAGCCGGTGGAAAACCCACAGCCCCCTACCCCTGCTGTGGAAAAGTCTGATTCTGCGCAGGATAGTCAGCAAAAACCGGTCCCGGATCCCTCGGAGCCGCCAAAATTGGGCCTTGTTCCCAATCCCAACGCCGACTTCGACACCCACCTAAACGCCAAGTACACCTTCGAGACCTTCGTTATTGGTTCGTCGAACCGGTTTGCGCACGCCGCTGCGAATGCCGCCGCAGAAACTCCCGCTCGTGCCTACAACCCGCTGTTTATTTATGGCGGCTCCGGCCTGGGCAAAACCCACTTGTTGCACGCGATCGGGCACTACGCACTGAACCTTTATCCGGCTATCAAGGTCCTTTACGTCAACTCGGAAGAGTTCACCAACGACTTTATTAACTCTATTTCCGCTGGTAGAGCCGAAGATTTCCAGCGGCGTTACCGCGATATCGACATCCTTCTGATTGACGACATCCAGTTCTTGCAGGGTAAAGAGCAGACAGTGGAAGAGTTTTTCCACACTTTTAATACGCTCTACAACGCGGACAAGCAGGTAGTGATTACTTCGGATGTGGCCCCCAAGGAGCTGGGCGGCTTCGAAGAGCGCATGCGTTCTCGTTTCGAGATGGGCTTGATGACGGACGTGCAGCCGCCGGATCTGGAAACCCGTATCGCTATTTTGCGAAAGAAAGCGCAGGCGGAAGGCCTAGAGGTTGATGACGACACTCTCTCTTACATTGCCTCTAGGTTCGCCACGAATATTCGCGAACTCGAGGGCGCATTGTTGCGTGTCACCGCTTTTGCCTCACTGTCGGACACGAAGGTTTCGCGCTCGCTGGCCGAGATGGTGTTGAAGGATATTGTCTCTGATCCCGAGGATCCTGAGGTCACGCCGGCGCTGATAAAGGTGCAGACCGCAGAGTATTTCGGAGTCACTTTGGATCAGCTGTGCTCGGCCGATCGTTCGCGCGCGCTGTCGGAGGCTCGCCAGATCGCCATGTACCTGTGCCGCGAGCTGACTACTTTATCTTTGCCAAAGATTGGCCAGGAATTTGGCGGACGCGACCACACCACGGTGATGCACGCCCAGCGCAAGATAACCGAGCAGATGGCGAAGAAACCGCAGACTTTTAACCATGTTACGGAGCTAACTAACCGCATCAAGCAGAAGGCGCGCGGGTAACCGGCAGGTTAATTGGGTGCGGAACCGAATTTTAACGCACTATTCCGGGATTTTATCCCCATCTGTGGATAAGTCTGTGGATGACTGTGGAATTACAAGTCTTATCTGTTCACAAGTTTGCTCATTCTGGGGACGAAGCAGAGGGCGAATTACAAGAATTCCACAACACTCCCAGTTTTCTCACAGCCTTCTCCACTTTTTTGTCCCAAGTGTTTTCCCTGCGTTAGCAACGAAAGAGTAGTTTTTCCACGAAATCCACAGTACCTATGACGACTATGAAACTAAGTTAATGGGATTTTTCTGTGGATCGATACCAAAGGGCTGACGCGGACGATCACGGTGGCCCGGCAAGTAGAAAAATCTTCCGAATGATTCACGTTTTGGGGCGATTTTTGGTCCGCTCGGACAGTTAACCCGAAGTTTCCTTGCAATAGTCGCTACCGCTCACTGGCGGCTACGCAGATGTTTTGTCAGACTCGCTTGCACTGCACTAAAGTGTGAGTAGCTTGCGTCAAGTAGACGCGCGGGCAAATTACAATTTGCTCGAAGTTTTCTAGAGAAGGGAAAGCGGCGTGAAGTTCCGTGTAGACCGCGATGTACTGGCCGATGCCGTAACTTGGACGGCCCGAACTTTGCCGCAGCGACCCGCGGTTCCTGTATTGGCTGGCGTTCGCCTCACTACCGAGGGTTCGATTGTTGTTCTTTCTTCCTTCGACTACGAAACTTCTGCTCGCTCTACTATCGAAGCGCAAGTTGACGAGGACGGAGAGGTACTCGTTTCCGGCAGGCTCCTTGCTGACATCTGCAAGGCTTTGCCCGCTAAGCCTGTGGACGTAGTTCTGGATGGGCCGAAGGTTCGCATCCAGTGTGGTTCTTCAAAGTTTTCGCTGCTCACCATGCCTTTGGATGATTATCCAGCACTGCCTGCGGTCCCCCCGGTTGTCGGTACTATCGATTCGGCAGATTTTTCGCAGGCTGTTTCTCAGGTGGCAGTTGCCGCATCGCGCGACGACACTTTGCCGTTGCTAACCACTATCAACTGCGAAATTAATGGCGACACTTTGACCATGCTTGCCACTGACCGTTACCGGTTGGCCCAGCGCGACATCAAGTGGAATCCTTCCGAAGGTTCGCTGCAGGTAGGCGCTCTGGTGCGGTCGAAGATGCTGACCGATATGACCAAGTCGCTCTCGGGTGGCGGTGAAGTAAAGATCTCGCTATCTACCGAATCCGGTTCTGCTGCAATTTTGGCTATGGAGCAGGGTGGCCGGCGCATGACCAGTCAGCTCACTGATGGCGACTACCCGCAAGTGCGCCGCCTCTTTCCCGAAAATACTTCTATTCATGCTGTAGTCGACCGGGTTGAATTGCAATCCGCCCTCAAGCGTGTGTCGCTTGTGGCTGAACGCAATACTGCGGTGCGACTAACTTTGGAACCTGGCCAACTCACTCTAGAGGCAGGTCAGGGCGAAGATGCACAGGCTCGTGAAGATGTGCCGCTTCACCTAGATGGCGAACCGATCGTTACGGCTTTCAACCCCCACTACCTGTTGGATGGGCTAAACGCCATTGACGATCCGTACGTGAAGATGTCCTTCAATCACCCGTCCAAGCCTGCTGTACTAACGGGACAGGAAGAGCCGGGCGCCGGTGAAGATACTTCCTATCGCTACCTGCTGATGCCTATTCGCTACGGCATATAAGGACCAGGGTGCACCTAACCGACCTTGCGTTAGACGATTTTCGATCCTACCGGCATGTTGTTACACGCCTTTCCGGTGGGATCAACGTCTTTTTGGGCAAGAATGGGCAGGGCAAAACTAACTTGGTCGAGGCCGTAGCCTACCTTTCTACGTTTTCGTCCCACCGGGTGGCAGCCGATACGGCGCTGGTTCGCATTGCCAGCGCGGGTGAGCCGACGCCCTCGGCAGGGGTGATCCGGGCCCGCGCTGTGGAAGATGGCCACGAGAAGCTCCTGGAAGTGGAAATTGTGCGCGGTAAGGCCAATAGGGCTCGGCTGAATAGGGGTTCTATCAGGCCTAAAGAGCTGTTGGGTATTGTGCGCACGGTGGTATTTGCCCCCGAGGATCTGCAGATTGTTCGCGGTGACCCTGCAGGTAGACGCCGGTTTGTGGATGACTTGGTGGTGCAACTACAGCCCATGATGGCGCCCGTGTACACGGAGCATGACAAGATTTTGCGGCAGCGTTCTGCCCTGTTGCGGACCGCTGGGAAGAAGCCTGCTTCGCTTTCGACTTTAGATGTGTGGGACGCTCATTTGGCGCAGGTAGCGGCCAAGATTATTGCCGCTCGGGCCCGAGTGGTGCAGTCTTTGGCACCGTTATTGGTGGGCGCCCACGCGGCCATTGCCGAGGACGCGCGCGATCTGAACATTTCCTACCAAAGTTCGTTGGCGGGCAAGATCGCTTTTGCCGAGGCGGACTTGTTGGATCCAGAAATAATGGAAGAAAAGATGGGTCAGGCGCTAGCACTGTTGCGGCCACGCGAATTGGAGCGAGGGGTCAACCTGGTGGGGGCGCACCGCGACGACATTTTCTTGGCGCTTGAGCAGATGCCGATCAAGGGGTACGCCTCGCACGGGGAAACATGGTCTACCGCACTAGCACTGCGGCTGGCGGCGTTTGCGCTGCTCAAGGACGATGGAACTGAGCCAATACTCATATTGGACGATGTTTTTGCGGAACTCGATGCGCACAGGCGGGCCTCTTTGGCAAAGGTCATGCAAGCTTCTGAACAGGTGATTGTGACAGCAGCTGTGGGCGAGGACTTGCCCGAGATTGCAGAAGCGACATATTTTGATGTCACTTTTGATTCGGATGAGGGAACCCAGATTGAGCGACGCGATGGATGAAAAGCTGCGGTATGCTCGCGCTGCATTGCGGAAGGCGCAGCAGGATGCGTGGGAGAAGGGGCAGGCGCGGCTAAGCGCGAAGCAACTGGCGCATGTGCGTTCCCCGAAAGAACGCAGTGAGGACGAACCCGCCCTCGAAGTGCCCAGTTCTGAACAGGTGTGGCAGGCTCCCCCGGGCATTGCGCGTGGGGGTACCGGGCCGAGGCCGTCGCGGCGCGATCCGAAGAAAGTTTCTGTTGTTGCGTCGTTTCTTACCCGCAAGAACGGGTGGAACAAGCAGCTACGCTCGGCTTCCATTGAGGCTAAGTGGCCCGAGATTTTGGGGCCAAAACTGCTTGAGCATGCTCAGATTGAAACGATTCAGGCCCCGAAACTGGTGATTCGGGCTTCTTCTACCCCCTGGGCTAATGCGCTGCGAATGCAGATCCCTACCCTGCTTAACCGTATTGACCAGAAAATCGGTGCCGGCTTTATCACCGAGGTTACGATTTTGGCGCCCGCAGCACCGAAGTGGACGCACGGCCGGTTGCGAGTGAAAGGAAGGGGCCCGCGCGACACTTACGGGTAGTATTTTTTGCCGACCTACTTAGCGGGAAACCAAGCAAAGTCACGCTTGCTTTCAAATATGGGCCCTAGAAGCGTTTGAAGGCCCGGTTCTGTACCCCTGGCCCTATCAAGTTCGGCAACCGCGCAAAAGCGCGATAGAATAGTTTAAGGATTTGACGCACTTCCTAGCTGTTTTAAAGAAAAAGAGGGGTTGTAGGTGAGCGAACCACAACACAACCAGGGCGAATATGGCGCCTCGGATATTACTGTTCTTGAAGGACTCGAAGCGGTCCGAAAGCGTCCGGGCATGTACATCGGTTCAACCGGCGAACGCGGGTTGCATCACCTGGTATACGAAGTGGTGGACAACGCTGTAGACGAAGCTTTGGCTGGCTACTGCGACCACATTGAAGTAACCATCCAGAAGGATGGGGGCATTCGGGTTGATGACAATGGCCGTGGTATTCCGGTCGATATGCACCCAACCGAGAAGCGGCCCACGGTTGAAGTAGTAATGACTATCTTGCACGCTGGCGGCAAGTTCGGTGGCGGCGGGTACGCTGTTTCTGGCGGTCTGCACGGCGTGGGTATTTCGGTAGTTAACGCGCTGTCTAAGCGCGTGGATACGGAAGTACGTAGGCAGGGTTTTGTGTGGCGGCAGAAGTTCGCTAACGGCGGGCACCCGGTAGGTAGCTTGGAGAAGGGCGAACCTACTGATCAGACGGGTACTTCGCAAACTTTCTACCCCGATCCGGATATTTTCGAGACGGTGCGTTTTGATTTCGAAACTTTGCGCATGCGTTTCCAGCAGATGGCGTTCTTGAACAAGGGGCTGCGTATTACCCTTACTGATTTGCGCGAGGGCGTAACGGTCGAGGGCGACGAGATTGCGGGCCAGGACGCTGACGGCGACGGTGTTGACGATGCTGAACAGCCGAAGGTCAAGCGCGTCAGCTACTGCTACCAGAATGGGTTGCGAGACTACGTGGAGTTCTTGAACACGCGTAAGAAGACTGACGTGATCAATTCGCAGATTATCGATTTCGAGGCCGAAGACGCGCAGGCGGGCATGAGTGTCGAGATTGCGCTGCAGTGGACTACGGCCTACAACGTGTCGATCCATACTTTTGCGAACACGATCAATACGACCGAGGGTGGCACTCACGAAGAGGGCTTCCGTACTTCGCTTACTACGATCCTGAATAAGTATGCCCGCGACAAGGGGCTGCTGAAGGAAAAGGATTCGAATCTTACTGGCGATGACGTGCGGGAAGGCCTCACTGCGGTCATCTCTATCAAGCTTACTGAGCCGCAGTTCGAGGGGCAGACCAAGACCAAGTTGGGTAATACGGCTGCGCGCACGTTCGTGTACTCGAACATGTACCAGCGTCTTGGCGATTGGCTCGATGAGCATCCGTCGGAGGCAAAGGCGATTGTGCATAAGGCCCAGTCGGCGGCTAACGCGCGGGTGGCGGCCCGCAAGGCCCGTGAGGCAACTCGTCGCAAGGGTGTGCTTGAGGGCGCCTCGATGCCGGGCAAGTTGCGCGATTGTTCCTCTAGGGACGCCTCGATTTCAGAGATTTTCATAGTCGAGGGCGACTCGGCAGGCGGCAGTGCGGTGATGGGGCGTAACCCGGAAACGCAGGCAATTTTGCCGTTGCGCGGCAAGATTTTGAATGTGGAAAAGGCGCGTGTGGATCGAGCCATGTCTTCCGAGACGATCCAAAGCTTGATCACTGCCTTGGGCACTGGGGTTAGCGAAGATTTTGACATCGAGAAGTTGCGCTACCACACGATCGTGCTGATGGCAGATGCGGATGTTGACGGCCAGCACATTACTACCCTGCTGCTCACGTTCCTGTACCGCTACATGCGTCCTCTGATCGAGCAGGGGCACGTGTACTTGGCTACCCCGCCGCTGTATCGCATCAAGTGGTCGAATGCTGCACACGATTTTGTGTATTCGGACAAGGAACGCGACGAAAAGGTTAGGGCTGGCCTGGCTGGTGGCCACCGTCTTCCCAAGGAGGGCGGCATTCAGCGCTACAAGGGTCTAGGCGAGATGAGTGACCAAGAACTATGGGAAACCACCATGGACCCGGCAGGGCGAATCCTGAAGAAAGTCGAGATGCAGGAGGCCGCTCGTGCCGACGAGGTCTTCTCAATGCTCATGGGCGAGGACGTAGAGTCCCGTCGTGCTTTCATTCAGCGCAACGCTTCTGACGTACGCTTCCTGGATATCTAAAGGGGAAAATAAGTGTCTGACGAAAAGAACGATCCAAAACGCTATGCCCCGGAGGATGCCACTGATGCTTTCGGCATGTCTACGGGTGACGATGTTGCTTCAGCGGAGTTGATCCAGACCGAGGCCGGCGGCCGACTGATGCAGGTCGACCTCGAAAACGAAATGCAGAAGTCCTATTTGGACTATGCAATGTCGGTCATTGTTGGGCGTGCGTTGCCTGACGTGCGCGATGGTTTTAAGCCGGTGCACCGTCGCATTTTGTACACGATGTATGACGGCGGCTACCGGCCTAATGCTGGTTTTTCGAAGTGTATGCGCGTCGTTGGCGACGTCATGGGTAACTTCCACCCTCACGGTGACGCTGCAGTGTATGACGCCTTGGCCCGCCTGGTGCAGCCGTGGTCGATGCGCTACCCGCTGGTTGCTGGCCAGGGTAACTTCGGCTCCCCCGGCAACTTGGGGCCGGCGGCACCGCGTTACACAGAGTGCAAGATGGCTCCGATGGCCATGGAGATGGTGCGCGACATTGACGAGGACACCGTTGACTTCATGGACAACTACGATGGTCGTTCCCGCGAGCCCGTCGTGTTGCCGTCGCGTTTCCCCGCCCTGTTGGCTAACGGCTCTGAAGGCATTGCGGTGGGCATGGCCACCCGCATTCCGCCGCACAATCTGCGCGAGCTAAATGATGGTATTCAGTGGTACTTGCAGAACCCGGAGGTTTCTCGCGAAGAATTGCTGGAAGGCCTGATGGCGCGCATCAAGGGTCCGGACTTCCCCACCGGGGCAACGATTCTGGGCCGCTCGGGGATCGAGAAGGCGTACCGTACTGGGCGCGGTTCCATCGTGCAGCGCGCGGTGGTAAATGTCGAGGAAATTCATGGTCGGCAGTGCCTGGTAGTTACCGAACTGCCCTACCAGGTAAACCCGGACAACTTGGCAGAAAAGATCGCCCAGCTGGTAAAGGATGGGCAGATCAGCGGCATTGCTGACATTCGCGACGAAACTTCCGGTAGGTCGGGCCAGCGCCTGGTCATCATTTTGAAGCGGGACGCCGTTGCGAAGGTTGTGCTCAACAACCTGTACAAGCGCACTCAGCTGCAGGATTCATTCCCGGCCAACATGCTGGCTCTGGTAGATGGCGTGCCACGCACCCTGTCTTTGGACGGCTTCATCAAGCACTGGGTGGACCATCAGATCGAAGTGATTCGCAGGCGCACTCAGTTCCGGTTGAACAAGGCTTTGGAACGCCTGCACATCTTGGAGGGCTACTTGAAGGCCCTCGACATGTTGGACGAAGTGATTGCGCTGATCCGCCGCTCGCCCACTGTCGATGAGGCTCGCGAAGGTTTGATGGACCTGCTAGATGTCGATCAGATTCAAGCCGATGCGATCTTGGCCTTGCAGCTGCGGCGACTGGCCGCCCTCGAAAGGCAGAAGATTATCGACGAGCACAGTGAACTGAAGGCTCGCTGTGATGACTACCGCGACATTTTGGCTTCGGATGCCCGCCAGCGTTCCATTGTCGGCGAGGAACTGGGCCAGATTGTCGAAAAGTATGGCGACGAGCGTCGTACCCAGATCTTGCCCTTCGATGGCGAGATGAGCATGGAAGACCTGATTCCTGAAGAGGACGTGGTGGTCACCATTACTCGTTCGGGTTACGCCAAGCGTACGCGCATGGACCAGTACCGGTCTCAGCGGCGCGGCGGCAAGGGCGTGCGCGGGGCTCACCTTCGTTCGGACGATGTGGTGGAACACTTCTTCACCACGACCACGCACGATTGGCTGCTCTTCTTCACTAACTTTGGACGCGTCTACCGCGTGAAGGGTTACGAATTGCCCGAGGGCGGTCGCGACGCCAAGGGACAGCACGTCGCTAACCTGTTGGCCTTCCAACCGGACGAACATATTTCGCAGGTACTGCAGATCAAAGATTACGAGCAGGCGGATTACCTGGTGCTTGCCACTAAGCGTGGCCTCGTGAAGAAGACGCGGCTGAGCGAATACGATTCGAATCGTTCTGGCGGCATCATCGCGATCAATCTTCGCGAGGACGCCGAGGGCGTGTCTGATCAACTAGTGTCGGCGGTGCTGGCAAACGCGCAAGACGACCTGATTATGGTGTCGCGAAAGGGCCAGTCGCTGCGCTTTACCGCGTCGGATGAGGCGCTGCGTCCAACCGGGCGTGCCACTTCGGGGGTAACAGGTATGCGCTTCCGCGACGACGATGAGCTGCTGGCTATGCGCCGCGTGGAAGATGACGCGGACTTGTTCGTCCTCACCGAGGGCGGCTACGGCAAGCGCACCTCGCTAAGCGAATATCGCGTACAGGGCCGTGGCGGCCTTGGTATTAAGGTGGCAAACCTTGTTGAAGCACGCGGTGACCTGGTGGGCGCCCTAGTTGTTGGCGAAGGCGACGAAGTGATGGTCATGATGCACGGCGGCAAGGTGGTTCGCTCTAGAGTTGACGAGGTTTCGCGCACTGGCCGTAACACGCAGGGCGTGATCTTCTCTAGGCCTGACAAGCGCGATTACGTGATCGGTATGACGCTCAACTCCGAAACTATCGAGGAAGAGGACGAGGCGGAAGCCGAAGCAACTGATAACAAAACAGAAACTGATTCCGCACAAACCGGCCCTGCCCGGCGCGAAGCTGACGAAAAGCTGGCAGAATCGGAAAACGAATCCGAAGATGAGGAGAACTAATGAGCACCGACGTGGAACAGCCGGCCACTGACGGGCCCCGTCAGGTAGACCTGGTCGTATCGCGCATTGATCCGTGGACCATTATGAAACTGACATTTCTGCTGTCGGTTGCTTTTGGCGTAGCCATGATTTTGGCGGCCCTGGTTATTTGGCTGCTTCTGAATGGCTTGCAAGTGTTTAGCTCTGTGCGCAACTTCGTCGAATCGATTGATTCCGAGAACACGTTGGGATCGCTAATCGAAATGATGAAGCTGCCGCGCGTGTTGGGACTAACTACCGTGTTTGCGGTTTGCAATGCCGTACTACTAACTGCGCTGGCCACCATTTCGGCCTTCCTCTACAACATCGCAGCCACTTTGGTTGGTGGCGTGAAGCTGACGTTGATGGACGAATAAGCTGCTAAAAGTAAGGGACCCGCACAGTTAACTGTGCGGGTCTTTTACATGGTGGGCGTCACCAAGAAGGCGGCACTATGTGATACCCATAACTGAATGCGAAATCAGTTTGTCTTTGGTGCCTTTAGTGGTTTATAGTCTAACGGTGTCGCAGTTGCGACGGCGGGCTTATAGCTCAGTTGGTTAGAGCGCTTCCCTGATAAGGAAGAGGTCGCTGGTTCGAGTCCAGCTAAGCCCACAGGCCGCGAAAGCGGCTTTTCTTATGAGGGGCTATGGCGCAGCTGGTAGCGCATCTGCTTTGCAAGCAGAGGGTCGCGGGTTCGAGTCCCGCTAGCTCCACCCAGTAACTCGCGGTTAGGTATTCCTTTCCGCGAGCTTTTTATATCCAGGTGCATTAGTCGGGTGGGCACCGCAATAGCATTAAAAAATTACAGAATCTCTAATCTTTTCCTCATTTTGTCTACAATAGGGTTATGTCGACTAGGAGGTGTGACCATGGGCGATGCTAGAAATGACGGATTTAATAGGATCCTTGGCGGTAGGCCGGAAATTGCACTACGAAAAAAGAAGACCGGGGGAGCCCGCAAAGCGGTAACCATCAATGATGTGGCCCGTGAAGCTGGAGTTGCGCCCTCGACAGTGTCTAGGACGTTTTCTAGGCCCGGTCGCGTAAATGCGGAAACGGCCGAAAGGGTACGTGAGGCGGCCAAACGACTGGGCTATCGTACCGGTCCCATTTCGAGGGCGGTTTTCACCCCCGTAAATAAGATGCTCGCAATAGTCGTCCAGGACATCTCTAATCCGTTGTTAGCGGAGGCTGTGCGCGGCTTTATGGCTAGGGCCGCGAAGCTGGGTTACATGGTAATGATCGTGGATTCCCTAGAGGATAGTCCGAAGCAGCGCACTTCCATGGAGCGGGTACTAGCTATGGCCGACGGGGTGGCGCTTACGTCGTCGCGCATGTCGGATTCGGCAATTAGGCAACTGATCAAGGTGAAGCCGGTTGTGACGATCAACAGGGCGGTGCAGTCTATTCCGTCGATTGTCACTGACACACGAGCGGGTATGCGCTATGCCGTGGAGCATCTGGCCTCGCTGGGGCACAGGCGGCTGTCCTACCTTGCTGGGCCCGAAAACGACTGGGCGGACGGAGTGCGGTGGAGAGCGCTCCTGAAGGCTTGTGAAGCTTTGGGCATCCGTGGTCGGCGTACCAGTCCGCAACCGCCCACGGTCGAGGGCGGGTATGCGGCAGGCAAGGAATTGCTGCATTCGGAAGCTACCGGGGTTATTGGTTATAACGATGTGATGTCTGCGGGTTTGATTCGGTTCTTGCGCGAGAACGGCAAGTCGGTGCCGGAGGATGTTTCTGTGGTGGGTGTTGGCAACACCATTGCGGCTACCCTATCTGTACCGCCGCTGACGGCCGTGGCTTCGCCTGCCTACACCATGGGGGTAACCGGTGCGTCGATGCTGATCGGGCAGATTCGGAAGCATGGGGCCGCGCAGGTACCGGCCATGGTGTTACCTATGAAGCTGATAGAGCGTGCCTCTACAGGCCCTGTAAAGGCGTAGCAGCAATACCAGTAGCACCCTTTAACTACCTTCGTTTTCGCTGCTAATTTTCCACCAACCGTGCATTAAGAAGTGGTGAGAGGTGGTACAAAGTGAGATTCTTGCAGTTAAAGCTCGAGATCTTCGAAATACATGAGAAGATTAAATAGCTTTAACAAAAAAGATAGGATCCATAGTGAATTCGGAGAAGAAGACCGGCAGTCGTCCTCAAATTGTCACAGAGGCACTGCGCATAGCGCGCAAACCGATTATCTCGATTCACCCAGGCCTGATCCCCGGAATTGACGTTGCCGATACCGGCCGAAAATTCCCCACAAATAAGACCGTGTTTGCGGTGGCACTCGCGTTCATCGTAGGCATCGTCGGGTGGGCCGGCGTTGCCCCAGAAAATCTGAAGACGGTAGGCACCACCGTGCAGTCCTGGCTCATTGGAAATTTTGGTTGGTTGCTGAGCACGCTCATGGTGGTGTGCATAATCTTCATGTTGGTGATCGGTTTTGGACCAACGGGTAAGATCCGTTTAGGAGCCGACGACTCTGAACCCGAATACTCCACCACCTCCTGGATTTCGATGCTTTTCGCCGCAGGGCTGGGCATTGGCCTGGTCTTTTATGGCCCAATGGAACCGTTGCAGCATTTCTTGACCCCGCCTCCGGGAACCCCGGATGGGCAGGGCTCGGAAGCGGTTTACACGGCAATAGCGCAGGCACTTCTACACCAGGCGTCGTTGGCTTGGGGCGTTTACGCCATGGTTGGTGGCGCCATTGCCTATTCGGCATACCGGCGAGGCCGACTTCCCCTTATTTCGGCCCTATTCGAACCAGTATTCCCTGATGGATCCAATCGCGTCCTAGGCAAGATTATCGATATTTTGGCTGTGTTGGTGACCATATTGGGAACCGCGACTTCGTTGGGTATTGGAGCCCTGCAGATTCGCACGGGCACTTCCTTCCTTACCGGAAAGTCACTTGAAGGCAACACCTTTGTCGTGGTGATCATGGTTCTTTTGACGATCCTGTTCACCTTCTCGGCCGTCAGTGGCATCAAGCGCGGCATTCGGTTCCTATCCAATTCGAACATGGTGCTGGTAGTTGTATTGGCCCTGTTTGTGCTGATCTCCGGTCCTACCGTGTTCTTGCTCGATGCGATTCCAGCTTCCCTCTATTCGTTTGTTGACAGCTTCTGCCGCATGTTGGCGTTGAACGCTTCCCAGGGCCAGGATGCGAAGGAGTTCGTGACCACCTGGACCATGATGTACTGGGCATGGTGGATTTCCTGGTCGCCGTTTGTTGGCACGTTTATCGCCAAGATTTCTAAGTCGCGCACGTTGCGCGAGTTCGTTTCGGTAGTCATTTTTGTTCCGGCCGGGATCTCAGCTATCTGGTATGTGCTGTTGGGGGGTACCGCAATTCGCATGAATATGAATGGCACTGGCCTGCAAATCAAGGGGTCAGGAGAAAACGTCATGTTCGATCTGCTGGAGCGGTTGCCACTCAGTACGATTACCGAAATTGTGGTTCTGCTTGCAGTGGTCATCTTCTTCGTCACTGCCGCTGATTCTGCAACCAACGTGGTCGCATCCATGTCTCAGACTGGTCGGCCTAACCCAGCTACCGTAGTGACCGTGGTGTGGGGCGTCGCCCTCGGAGCGGTAGCAATCGCACTGCTGCTTGCCGGTGGGCAGGATGCCCTGTCCGGTTTACAAGCAATGATGGTTACTTTCTCGCTGCCATTCGCCGTGGTACTACTGGGCGTCATGATTGCCTGGGCGAAGGATCTACGCAATGACCCGTACATGATTCGCAGAGCCTACGCCCGGCACGCGATCGCGAAGGGCGTACACTCCGGCATTGAAGAATACGGAGACGATTTCGTGTTCGGAACTTCTGAGGTGCCTTCTGGCGAGGGCGCGGGGGCTTCTACAGACTACGACAGTGCCGACCCGTCTTTATCCGAGTGGTACACCGAGGTAGATAGCAAAGGGGCAGTCAGCTCCGGGGGTACGGACACGCCAGAAGGACAGAACCAAAATGAGGGTGAAAATAGGTGAAATATTAGCTGATGGTTCCTACTCCTCTAAGGAATGTAACGTGTGTCGATTCTTCGGTAGGCGAATGGCCTCAGCTAGGAAGATTACGATCAGGAGTACAGGGGGGACTAGCCAGAAGTATCCGGCGCTGATCTGGTGTGGGGTGGGCCCGCGTCCCGCCACTGCCGGAGTAGACATTAGCCTGCCAATTATCGTTGCAACTACGATGGAGCAAAGATAGGGGCTCAACTCCCGCAATCTGAGATTACGCAACAGGGCATCCCCTCCACCATAGTTGTTCACCACGAACCGGAGGGCAGTGTCGCGTTTACGCGCCAAAGCAAGACCCGTCCCTATTAATACGACACTAAGAATGAAGCCCACAGCTAAAACTGCCAAAGATAACTTATGCAATGAAGAGGTGTTCACACTAGTGGGTTCGGTTATTGCTATTGACGGGGAAACCGCACTCGCCGCTCTTCTGAATATAGTCTGTCTGGATAGAGATTTTCTCGCGAAATCTGGAATGTATACCCATCGATCAGGTCCAGGTAAGATACCGGCATTTTTCAAGCGTGGATTATCAGGATCGGCTATCCAGTCGGGCAGATTAGCTTGACCAATTCTGTAATTTATTTTATCTCCGATATTTGTTTGAGTTAGAATATTAGCTTTATCTGAAAAATTGTCGAAACCTAGAATATAAAAATCACTATCGCCCTGACTCTGACGTAGTTCAGGTGAACTATCGCCGACTTGGACGAGGGTACTGCGTTGAGTGTTCAAGAAACTTAAAATACCAATGAAACCGCGGCAGTCAGTTAATGACTTACCTTGATTGTTGCATTTAGTGTATTTTTCAGAAGCTATACGGACGAGCTTTTGGGACTCATCGGGAAGCACAAAAACAACGGCATTTCTCATGATGTCAGGAAATTGTTTTTGTAGATAAGCGACATGGGCGGGACTGACATGTTCAATAGTCATGTAGTCGTCCCCATCTGGTTTGCCGTAGTCTAAGGCATTGGCATGCCCCTGAAAAGAGATTGCTACCAGGGTAGTGATTGCAATAGCTATGGCAACCATAGGGGCAAGAGTAATAGTGGCAGCCGAGGTGACCATACCTGCCTCCCGCAATGGTTTGCCGATACTAACCCATGATAAAGCATACGCGAGTAGGGCGGCGCCCGTTACCGCCATAATGATCGATGGGAAATACAGGATTGATGTATGTGTGACGGCAAACCAGATTGCAACAGCAGCGATTGCAAGAAGCGCAACACCGAACACCACAATGGTCTTCAGAGAGCTATTTTCAACTCTTACTAGCGGCTTGTGGCGCCTCCTGTTACGCCATTTATGGTAGACGAATAATATTACGGACGAAATAAGTATGGTTGCAAAAACTCGGATGTAACAGGCGTATACACTACTTGGCTCGTAGGCTGTCCAAAGCTGATCGAAACTTTGGCCTATGTAACCGCATAGGAGCCACATACCTAGATGAGCAAACAGGCCCCCAAGCGTGACACTACAGATTAGTAAGAAAGAGATCATTCCGGCAGATAACAGCCATGACTGGCGCCTTTCCAAGCCTATGGAGCAAAGCGCTTGGATGGTTGTAGTAGCCGCGCGGTTAGCGGTATTGATACCTGCTACAAGAAGTGTAATAGTGGCTAGCAATAATACTGCCGATAGTACCTGCCAACTATTCAAAAGTGCACTCTTTTCACCCCGGAGTAGGTAATCTACAGCTCCTTCTACTGAGTTCACACGAATTAATCCTAAGCGTGTATCAGAGAGAAGATTTTCATTTAGCTCAGGATCGACATTGGTTAGCCACGTAGTAGCGTCCTGTTGCTCCTCTTCACTCATCTCTTGAACAGCAAATTGTTCACTTATGTGTGCGGGGAGAAGTGCAATACCTACTACATCGAAAGTATTATTATTAATCCGTATCCTATCGCCGACCTCAGCCTGTAATGCTTTTGCAGTTGCGCTTGAGAGTACTATTTGTCGGTTACGTCTCTGTCTGCGTCCGTCGATTAATATCCCGTATGCAAAGTTGTCGCCGGCATGTATAACGGTAGCGCTCGTGGAACGCGTACCTCTTTCGAAAATCTCACTCGTGCGAGTGACGGGTAGTAATTCTTTCTTATTGACATTTTGGAGTAAACGGGCTCTGGATGTAGAATTTGTAGTTCCAATCCGATACTGTTTACCACCGTAAGTTGCATAGACGTCTTTTTCAATAGTATTGACAAAATTACTGTGTAACATACCAGAAAGGGATGCGCATAGAGACAGAAATAATAACGCTAGACAAAGTGTCGTAGCTATTCGGAAATGTTGCTGAATAAAGCCCACCGCAACTTTTACCTGCAGGTTTCGAGCTATTTTTTTCGATTAGTTTGCATTCTGACACTTCCAACACTCTGTCAGCAACATCAGCTACCGCTGGGTCGTGGGTGACAGTGATTATGCATACGTCGAGTTCATGTGCTAATTCGCCGAGTAATTCAGCTATGGCGTTCGAAGAGTCCTTGTCTAAGGCGCCTGTCGGTTCGTCAGCTAGGATGACCTTTGGTTTGTTCGCTAAAGCTCTAGCAATTGCGACTCTCTGCGCCTCGCCTCCAGAGAGCTGATCGGCGCGTGAGTCGGCTATATTCCCTAGCCCCAGACGCTGCAATAATTCGGCTGCAGTATCAGGGTTGTGGTCGAGCGTACCCGCAACTTGCTGCGCCAGCCGAATGTTGTCGCAGGCGCTGAGGTAGGGAATTAGCCGGTAGTCCTGGAATACGCGAGCCAGTACCTTCCCACGGAGGTCTTTTAGTGCGAAGTCGGAAACCGGTTTTCCCGCTATCTTCACGACTCCTTTTTCGGGATTTAAGGAGCCGTCCAGCAGATTCAGCAACGTAGTCTTCCCCGACCCGGAAGGGCCCATAACCACGTGAAATAAGCCGGATGCGAATTCGGCATCCATATTCGCGAAGATTGTTCGAAGTCGCTGAGCGTCGGGAAAATGGAACGATATTCCAGAACACGTAATCATGAATTATCCGCAGGGCTATCGGTGGGCTTGGTCAGTACGGGCGTATCTGGCCTGCCATGAACCCCACTTTGCCGCCCAACTGGTGCTGTGTTTCCGGCCAGTGTCATAGAACCATCCAGAAGTGTAGTCGGGCCAGACAGGGATGACCATAACAACTTGGACCTTAGTGTCCCTAGCGATAGAAGAGCAGACTCCCTCCGCTTGCTGAGATCCTCCATTCGTGTTTAACCAAGCTTTACAACTTGATCCTAATGCTGACGCGTCGATAGTGGATGCAGCAGCAAATCCGCCTGCCAACACAGCTGTGCCAGCAAGAGTGGTTGCGAGCTTACGACCTATTGTCGATCTCATTTCAAACTCCTTTGTTCTTTTGGTTAGGTGCAAGGGCATCTTCCTGCAAATCCGGCGGAGTGAGCTCCCTTGTATTGCGAGAATAGCGAGGTGGATTCATCCTCGCATAACGTTAAAAGACTCTAATGCGGCAGAATTTCCCGCACGGTCTTCTACCTAGTCGATGGCAGCACCCGACATAGCTGGTAACAGGAAAAATGTCGGGTGCTGATAGAGGCGCGATCTTTGGGGTAGGGTCAGACTCCCAGTTTCGCCCTCAACCAGCGAGCCCCCATCATGGAAGCATCCGTTACCCCAAAATCGGGTAGGTAGGCGCGCCCGATGGCAAACCCGACCGCGGGGAGCTCAGCAACATCCGGCACCAGTAGATACATGGGTTCGTATGCGGGCTGAAACTTTGCTTTAAACCTCGCTAACGACCTGAACCCATAGACCGGCTCCAGCATGCGCCCAACCCGGTCTAAAGAATCGGACAGGAATGCGCGTTCTTGAATCTCGCTCTGTTCTGCGCTTGCCGGCGCTGGAGCCAATGGCGCCCCCGACAAAGACACGAACTCCAGGCCGGCCTCTTGGCAAGCAATAGCCTGTTCGACCAGCAGTAATTCGATGACCTGCTTAAAGCCGCCCTCACGTCTACGCATCACGTCCAAGGTGCGCCCCACCAACACTCCGTCGCGATATACGGGTAGCCACGAAGTCACTCCATGAATGGTGCGATCGTCATCGACAGCGATCAGCAAAGACACTGCCGGATCCTCCAACTCGGCTACCCCACCCAGAGTGAAATGCATTTCCGGCAAAGCTTTACCTTCGACCCACTGTGCGCAAATTGCCCGTATCTGGTCGCGTCCGCCCTCGGGAAGATCCGCCCACGTAACCTCTTCGACATGAACGCCCTCGCGCGCAGCCCTGTTCTTTGCGGTACGCAAATCCTGATACTTCTTGCCCACTAAAGTAAACGATTCCATGGGTACCACAGCCTCTTCAGCCACGCGCACCGCCGTCCACCCCAGGTCTTGGGCTGCTTTCGCTACTTTCGCATGGGTGGAATAGAGGGCGGGAATACACCCATTCTTTTGTGCAAATGCCCCAAACTCGTGCACAATTCGAGCCGTGTCTACCACCTTGCCTACGGGGTCTGCGGTGGCCAGCGCTACGCCCTCGACCACTCGGTAGCCCCATCCGGCCTCACCCATCCGGTCGATCCACGGCTGGTTGCCCGCCCACGTCGACATCCACGAAAGGGAACCGCCGCCCTCGGTGACTAGGCGACGCAGGTGAGCACCCGCATCCTGTTCTTCTGGACGCACGAAGAAGCGCTCTGAAGGCACCACCTGGCCGGTTGCTGCAAAGGTGCGCCACAGCAAAATAGTAAGTGCGATTGCCAACAGCTGGGCGGGCGCCCCCGCGATGAGCTGCACGAAGCTTTGCGGGGCTGACCAGGCGCGCGGTTCCAGGGCGTACAGCAAAGTCAGTACGATCAGCCCGGTAACAATGATGAGCGCCGCCCGTTTGGCAGCCAACTGGTAGGTGCCGGTTCTGGCGCGCACTTGGAAGGAACGGTGCGTGCATAGAAGCAGGATTAGCGCGCACACACTGATCCCGATCTGGAAGTACAGGGGAGGCAGGGCGGAAAGGATGTGGTGGGACGGGAAAACGACGTCAGCGGGCACAAGGTGTACCCACACCAGGCCGCGCACAATGGCGAACAATTGTGTAAAGACCGCAATAAACCAGGCCGCCCGGCGTGAACGGGACAGGCCATCCGCCAGCGCAATAAATAGTAGGAAAAGGGCGACGTGGTGCAAGATAGGCGAGATGGCCCCACCGCTGGCGCGCGCCAGTTCCACCGCGCAGGACGGGTCGGCTATGCGAGTGGTGATAGAAGAAAAACCGTTCGGGAAACAGTGGTTCGCCAACGAAATGGGTCGTAGGCGCGACACAAAAATTAGTCGTTCGATCTGCGCCATAGGGCCGGCCGGGTGTCGAAAAATGGCGCTGATTAGGCCGGATGTTCCTAGCGCGGCGATGATGATGGCAATGTTTGCGGGAATGTCTGCCCGCGCCCCCATGGGCTTACCGCGGCGACCGCCCGCGGCGGGGGTGTAGCCGAAAGCCAAGCCGGCTAGTGCCGCCCCGATTCTTACGACCTCGACTAGGTTCCCGACTATCAGGCAGAGCACGGTCAGGGTCACGAAAGTGGCAACGCGAATGCGGCGGGAGCCGACGCGGTCCACGCGCCAGGTAGTTGCCATAAGGATGGCGATTACCCACGGGGACATGGAGATGACTGTTTCATCCACTAGGACCGCGGATTTGGTGAGCCCTACGGCAAAGAGGGCGAATACCACTGCGGCACCAAAGATGATGCCGCATAGTTGGCCGCCAACGGCGATTAGAGCAAGTCGCCACGATCCAAGCCGCGGCTCGGCCCATGCGCCCACCGCCAGTGCAAATGAGGTGGCCAGGAGCAGAGCTAATCCATCAGAGGTGGTAAAAACTGCCACCAACGGGCGGGACCAGCCGGGGATGTGAGTTACCTGGGCTAGTGGGCCGCCGGTTGAGGCGGCCGGGCCTATCCCAAGACCCACGGCCAACCCCACGTTGGCGATCCACCCAATAGCCACCAAGGTGAGGGTGGCGGGACAGTGACGCAGAGCGTTTAAGATCTTGCTCATCGCTGTTCCTTTTCTAGTTCTAGTTGTTGCATCATCCATGGCCACTGCGATTTCAGCAGCGTTCGCCACACGGCCCACGAGTGCCGCCCGGAAGTGTAAACAATGTTGCCTACGGCTATCTTTTTCTTCTTTGCTAAGGCGTGTATGCGCCTAGTTTTTGGCCCCGAGAAATCATCTTTCACTCCGAGGCCGAAACGCCCACTTAGCTGCGGGTAGGACCGCTGAGCCAACAGTGGTTCAATCTGGTAGCGAGCCCACTGGTCCGTGTTGGAAGCGAACGCGTTTTTAATGGTGTAGGCGCGCGTGAAGAGTTTTTGTTCCGCTTCGCCAGACATGTCGAAGAAATGTCTGTAGGCGGTTGGATCTTGCAGTGCGAACTGCACGGCGCAAGTACCCCCGAAGCTGACTCCCACCACCATCCACTGCTGGGGGCTGTCCGCTGCGGGCAGATTTTTCTTTACCCAGGCAGGAATATCTTTCGTGGCGTAGGTAGACGCGTTGCCCCGAACCGAATCGGCACACAGGGTGTTGAAGGTGGTCGCGCGGGTTACATCAGCCAACACCAGGATGGGAGCCACGCCGCCGTGGGTGGCGGCGTACTGTTCCGCTATTTGCGGGCCGGTTCCCAGCCTCACCCAATCATTCGGAGTACCCGGAATTCCAGGCAGCATGACCACTACCGGCAGCTTTGGGGGGTTTGACCCCAACGCGGCGGGTGGCAGGTAAATGTTCGCCGCCCTCGCTTTGAATCCGGAGCGTGCCCCCGGAATGCGCACCTGGGTAAGGATTCCGTGCCCGGAAGCGATGGCTCTTGCGGCACTTGCTTTACCCTTGCCCGGTTTTAGGTGCAGATCGGTCCACTTGACTGTCTGGATGGAGCCCCGCCCCAGGAAAGCGGAAAGGGTGGGGTAGGCCTGGTAAACCTCATTTGTGCCTAGACTCGCGCCCACCGCAAACAGCGCCACCGCAACAATTGCACCGAGGATGCGTGTCGCCCTCCAGGCGGGTCTTCCTTTTCGCACGAGGGCGAAACCCAGTAACACAAGGTCAGTTCCAGCCAGAAAGATCCAGGCGTAGACATGCCAATCTAGGCCATCTGGAAACGGCACCCACACGTAGTCCATTGCGATCCAGGTGCCGGTGGTAGCGAGCGCGCCCACGGCCAATGCCCAAAGTAGAGCTTTGCCGAGGCGACGCAGTGGAGCTGCAAGAAACAGGGCAAAAAGTGTTGCCAGAGCCAACAAAAGCCAGGCTAGCCAAAGCGCGCCGGAACAAAGCAGATTAGCGTCCCGCACCTTATCTCCTATTCGTTGGGGGGCTCCCGCCCGGCAATTCAAAACATCTAAAACTAGTCGCTATTATCTGTGTGAATCCTGAGGATTTACTATTATTTCTGAAGAAAAGTGCGTTTTGTGGTCTTTATCGACCTCGAATCGAGCTGAATGCAGGGAAGGTAAAGGTTGCTGCCCTAGCTCAAGCTGTAGGGTAAGAAGTGCTCAGCGAGCACGTAGAAGGGGGAAACGTGGCGGATCCAAAAAAGGATGGGCCAGGCAAACTGACGCGCCGCGAGTTGCGCCTGCAACGGCAGAGCCGCAACACAGCCGCTTCCAAGTCGGGGAGTGGCCCCGAGTCGACCCCTAGAACTGGCAATCCCACTGGCGCGGCGTCCCGCCCTAGCAGGACTACGTCCTCGAAAAGCACGTCTTCGCGGCTGTCGCATCCGAAACGGTCGGGTGCGCACACGCCGCCTCCCTCGTACCAGCCGAAGCAAAAAGGCACTTCTACCCGTTCCGACAAGTCGGTGCAAAAGCGCAACAAAAAAACCACTAGGTCGTGGCCGAAACGGCTTGGCATCGGGCTCCTTGGCGCTTTCCTATTAGGCATCATTGCTGCTGGCACTACATTCCTGGTCGCGTACGTAACCATGGATATTCCGGGGCCAGACAAGTTGGCCCGGGCCCAAACCTCTACCGTTTACTTTGCCGACGGCAAGACTGAAATGGGCAAGTTCCAAACCCAGAATCGGCAAATCATCGACGCCAGTAAGCTGCCGGATTATATTGGGCACTCCGTCGTCGCTTCGGAAGACTCCACTTTCTTTGAAAACAACGGCATCGACGTTAAGGGCATCGCAAGAGCCCTGGTAAACAACGTCATGGGCAAGCCGCGGCAGGGTGCTTCAACCCTTTCCCAGCAGTACGTCGAAAACTACTACACCGGTTCCACGAACAACGTACACGGCCTGCGCGCCTACCTGGCGAAGTTCAAAGAGACCATCTTGGCGTTGAAGATCAACCGGGAACAGTCCAAGGACGAAATCCTGGGCAACTACCTAAATACCATCTATTGGGGTCGCGGCGCCTACGGGATCGAGGCAGCATCTCACGCGTACTTCAACAAACCCGCTGCTGAGCTGACCCCATCCGAGGCGGCACTTCTAGCTGGGATCATTCCCGCACCCTCTTCCTGGGATCCCGCAATCGACCCAGAGATGGCCCGCCAGCGGTGGGATCGGGTCGTGGATCGACTAGTTGAAGGTAACTGGATTCGGGCCGAAGAAGCCAAAAAGATGGCCTTCCCGAATGTGGCTCCCCCGCATCAGGTACAGCCATCCCTTACCGGCACCAATGGTTACCTGTTAGCTCACGTGCGTTCCGAAATGCGTCAGAAGGCCGGCTACACGGACGAGCAAATCGACACTATGGGCTTACAGATCGTCACCACCATCCAACCAGACCGGCAAAAAGCCGCCGTTGACGCGGTGAACAACCTTCCGGCGGATCGGCCGAAGCAGCTTCGCACAGGCCTGGTGTCGGTAGACCCAGAAACTGGCGGGATCGTTGCTGAATACGGCGGTGCCGACTTCCAGAAAGTACAGAGGTCGGCTGCCTTCCAGGACAATGCCATGGCCGGTTCTACTTTCAAGCCCTTCGCGCTGATCGCCGCGCTGCAGGGCGGCGATTCAATCTATTCCACAGTGGACGGGTCTTCCCCCATGGCATTAGGGGCCGCCAATGTTTCCAACTATGCTTCCATCTCCTTTGGACCGGTCACCTACAAGAAGGCCACCCAATATTCGATCAACACCGCATACGTGCGCATCAACCAAAAGGTTGGGCCAGCCACCACCAAGCAAGTAGCAATCGATGCGGGCTACCCGGAAAACACCCCGGGCCTAGACGAATCACCCACCAACGTGCTGGGCTCGTCCTCGCCGCACACAGTGGACATTGCCACCGCATATTCCACCATCGCCTCGCGCGGCGTGCGCCGTGACGCGCACATCGTTGACCAGGTCAAAGACAAGGCAAACGACGTGTTGTACAAGGCCGACACTGCTGGAAAACGGGTGTTTGACGAAGACATAATGGATCAAACCACCGAGGCGCTGCAAGCCGTAGTACGCGGCGGCTCCGGCGACAAAGCCCAAGCCCTGGGCCGTCCCGCAGCAGCCAAGACTGGCTCCTCTGAGGAAAACCGCTCTGCCCAATTCGCCGGTTTTGTGCCCCAGCTAGTCACTGTCGTGTCTATGTACCAGGTGGGCGAGGACGGATCCGAACAATCCATCACCCCATTCGGTGGGGTGGGGGAAGTAACCGGCTCAACCTGGCCGGCGCAAGTGTGGACCTGGTACATGCAGGACGCGCTAGCGGACACTCCCGTCCAGCAATTCGAAGGATGGGCGCCGGCTTCTAGTAGCAGGCAGGCTCCCGCCCCCGCCCCGGCTCCTGCGCCCAGTCAGCAGGAACAGCGGTCTGAAAGCCCCAGCCCTTCGCCCTCGGAAGAGGTCACTGAAAGCACCATCGAAGAAGAGCCTGACCAGCAACACGAAGAAGAACATAAGCAGCAAGGCCGCCAGTCCAGCCCTTCGCCCTCGCAAAGCGGCGGACGGCGCCAATAATGTGGCAGGCTCCGCCCAAAAAAGGGGTAGTAAGTCGGCGGCGAAGCCGTTAGACTAAACACTTGGCTGTACTTTGCACCCGCAAAGAAGGCCAACGCAGACCCTCCTGTCACGGAAGGACCGTGACCGTTTAGACCAAAGGAGGTGGGTTATCAATGCGTGAGTATGAACTCATGGTCATCCTGGACCCGCAGCTCGACGAGCGTGCGGTCCCCGCATCCATGGAAAAGATCACCAAGTTTGTAACCAACAATGGTGGTTCCGCGGAAGTTGACGTTTGGGGCAAGCGCCGCTTGGCCTACGAAATTCTGAAGCACTCCGAAGGCATCTACGTGGTCATCAAGCTGAAGACCACCCCCGCCGACGCTAAGGAACTCGACCGTCAGCTCACTCTGAACGAAACCGTTCTTCGCACCAAGCTGATGCGTTTGGACAACAAGTAGTAACCCGATAGAACCAACGGAGGAATCATGGCCGGAGACACCGTAATAACGGTAGTAGGAAACCTAACCGCTGACCCGGAACTCAGGTTCACGGCATCTGGCGCGCCCGTCGCGTCGTTCACGATCGCCTCCACTCCCCGCCGGTACAACCGTCAGTCAGGGCAGTGGGAAGATGGCGAAGCCCTCTTCATGCGCTGCTCCCTGTGGCGGCAGGCAGCAGAAAATGCTGCTGACTCGCTACAAAAAGGTATGCGCGTCATTGCGCAGGGGCGGTTGCAGCAGCGCTCTTATGAAACCCGCGAGGGTGAGAAGCGTACTGTCGTCGAAATGCAAGTAGACGAAATCGGCCCCTCACTAGCCTTCGCCACCGCAAGGGTGGAACGCTCCCAGCGGGGCGGATCCGGCTTTGGTGGCGGCCAAGGCGGCTACGGTGGCGGCCAGCAGAACCAGGGCGGCTACGGTGGTGGCCAGCCCCAAAACTATGGGCAGCCAAACCAGGGTCAGGGATTCGGTTCTAACGCAAGCTACAATGCGCCAACCGGCGGTTCGCCCGAAGATCCGTGGAGCACCGGCGGAGCACAAGCCGGCTCCAGCTTCGACGACGCACCCCCGTTCTAAAGCGCAAAGGGCACACAGCCCAATTTCCAGGATTCCGCCCTCGTTAGAGGGCTGCCGCAAGGCAACAGACCATAAGGAGAAGGCATGGCAAGGCAGCAAAAGGCTCGCACTGTTAAGCCAATTAAGAAGAAGGCGAACCCGTTCCGGGGCGTCGAAAATGTAGTAATCGATTACAAGGACACCGCTCTGCTGCGCAAGTTCATTTCGGACCGCGGCAAGATCCGCGCCCGTCGCGTGACCGGTGTTTCCGTACAGCAGCAGCGTCTAATCGCCAAGGCCGTCAAGAACGCCCGCGAGGTCGCACTGCTTCCGTACTCGTCGTCCGGCCGCTGATAGGAGGGGAACAATGGCAGCACAGACAAAAGTCGTACTAAACGTTGACGTCCCGAACCTAGGCGTTACTGGTGACGTTGTAACCGTTCGCGCAGGCTACGCACGTAACCTGCTGTTCCCGCGTAACTTGGCCTCCAAGTGGACCCCGGGTGCACAGCGTCAGATCGATCAGATGCAGGCAGCTCGCCGCAAGCGCGAAATCGCCTCGATCGACGATGCTCGCGCAATCCGCGATGCACTGCAGGGCTCCGAGGGCGTTGTCATCTCTAAGAAGGCAACCGACACCGGCCGTCTGTTCGCGTCCGTGTCCACTGCCGAGATCGCTGCTGCGGTCAAGGAACAGCTGGGCCAGACCATCGATCGTCGTGGCGTCTCTTGGGAAGCCCCGATCAAGAGCACTGGTTCTTACAAGGTGAACGTTTCCCTTCACCCCGAGGTCGACGCGACCTTGGCAGTAAAGGTTGACGGCGAATAGTTTTTATTCAGCATTACGGCCCGTGAGCGTTTAGGCGCCCGGGCCGTTTTGCTATCCCGGTGGCGCGTTTGTTTACTCCGCGAAAGCACATCTAATTGCCTAGAGCACTTGGATTGGTTGAAAGCACATGGAAATGCGTACCGGGAGGCATGCTTTCGACGTGTTGGTGTGCTTTTGGCGCAGACCAGCCAGGAAGCTCCAGCTTTATAACGCAAAATTGCGTCCCGGATCTAGGGGGCGTCGGTCCCGGTAGGGTAAGAGTATGGATCAGACGGTAATTGACCGGGCGCGCGGCGCCCTTCTTGGGCAACTCGTCGGCGACGCATTTGGCGCCCAAATGGAGTTCATGAGTCCCGAAGAAGTCAAGGATCAGTTCGCAAATCATACCGTCATGGGGCCATCTGCCGTCCACGGGACCATAGCGGGTCAGATCACTGACGATTCTGAGATGGCGCTCTGCCTGGCTCGCTCGATCATTGCCGAGGGCGAATATTCTTCGGCTGCAGCTTTTGCGGCGTATCGGGAATGGGGGAATTCGCAGCCCTTCAGCATGGGCATGGCCACCCGTTCCGCACTGGCAGGCAGACGCTCAAAGGAGACCCAGGCCAATGGCGCTCTCATGCGTATTAGCCCGCTTGGCATTTACGGCTGGCACGCGCCGTTGCACAAGGTGGGCACGTGGGCCGCCACCGACGCCGCACTAACCCACCCGCACGCGGTAACGCGCGCAGCCAACTCGCTCTACGCCATGGCAATCGCACTTGGCGTACGCGGCCGCAACGCGGCGGAAATCTACCGAATGACACTCACCTGGGCGAAGGAAATGCGCGTGCCTGATCCGGTCCTAACCGCCCTGGTCCGGGCACAAGACAGCCTTCCCGAAGACTTTGTGACCCACCAGGGGTGGGTGCTGATCGCCCTGCAGAATGCGTTCTACCAGCTGCTGCACGCCCCCTCGGGGCAGCGATCCGTACGCGACTCCGTATTGCAAGGGGGCGACACGGACACGAACGCCGCCATTGCTGGAGCGTTAGCCGGCGCCGCCGGAGCAAGCTTTCCGGGGGAATGGGTCGATACCGTCCTAGATGCCAGGCCCACCGGACAGGTGAAGTATCCGCGCCCGCAGACCTTGTGGGCAGCAGATGCGCTCCAAATTGCCGATCAGCTGGCCCACCTAGGAGCAGCCCTGTAACATCCTGAAGGTCCAAGCTAGCAGAGTTCAGAGTCATTACAGGTAGAGAAGCAAGTAGATGCTGACAATACTCGTCATGGAAGTAAGGTATGAAGGCAGTTATGCGTAATTAGGGGGATAAGTACTCCTTGTGGAGGTAACTAGCAGCACGCCTCCGTCGAGCAGAGTCGGTACTGAATGTAGTCAATTTGCTGAAGCTGCGATAGCTGATTACGTTTTTTCAGACCAGAAGCCCACAGCTGTGATTGACCGTGAGCTAGCTAAGATTATTGAAAAAGATTATGCGGCGATCAAGCGCGAAAGCGAGCAAAGACAGTTGCGAGAGGATGACGTTGCACTTATGGCACGAATGGGAAATGCTTCCCGCGGAGCAAATAAGTACTGTAGAGAGAAGAAATAATGGCCAACAAAGACGCGGGCCGGTTCAGCCCTTCGGCGGCATCGACGCTGCTAGTGAAGATCGGTATCGGCATTTACATTTTTTCGCTGATCATGCGCACACTCGGCTCGTATCTAATTAACTGGGGCGACGGTCAGGTTGGATCCGCAAAGCCACTGGGAGCCGTGGTCAGCTTCTTAGTGGGGGAGCTGCAGGCACTCTCGCTGCCAACGGTTGCCACGGTCTGCATTATTGCGGCGATCGTCATCCGCCACTGCTCGCACCGGTAGGCTTACCCTTCGGCGTTACGCATCCACTTGCTGCCACGCGCCCTCAATGCCAGGACCACAGCGCGCGCCCCGAACATGATAGCCGCATATCCGATCCAAACCCATACCAGATTAGTTCCGGCGTGGTTGCCGCTAAGGATCCACCCGTAAGAGGGCGCCGTCGCGGGTAAGGACTGCCCGCCCGCCAAAGCTGCCGACCAGGCGTTGCCAAAGTGGGCGATTGTTAGGGCGGCGGGAGCGTACACCGCCAACACCACCACGTAAGAGGCGGCCATGTACTTGGAATCATTCGCCCCGATTAGTACTCCGTCAAGCATGTAAACCACTCCGGCCAGCGGTTGCATCAGCCCGGCCACGATCAGTCCAATTGCGGTAGCCATCAGCACCTGCTGGTCAGAGGAATAAATGCGGCCGATTACAGGCGAGCCCACAATGATTATGGCCCCCAGTAGAACACCTACGCCCGCACCCCACGCTAGACAACGGGCAAGCACCGCCTTCACCCGGTCGAAGTTACCAGTACCTAAAGCGTGGCCTGTTAGTGCCTGCGCGGCGATCGCCAGAGCGTCCAGGCTGAAAGAGGACAACGCCCAAATAGAGTTGATCACCTGGTGCGAAGCTAGGGTCAGGTCGCCTAGGCGGGTGGCTGCGCTAACGGTTAGCACGCCACACAACTGCAGTGCGAGGGACCGAATCAGTAGTGGTAGCCCAGAAAAACCAGATTTTCTAATACCCTCAATCGATGGGCGGACAGACACGCCCTCGCGCCTGGCCCCCCGGTAAACAATCAGGCACAGGGCGACGGCCATACCAGTTTGTGCTAGTGCCGTACCGATGCCGGCACCCCGGATACCAAGGTCAACCCCGTAAATTAGGGTGGCGTTCAAACAAACGTTTGCCAGGGCGCCTAGTGTGGCCACAACGAACGGCGTGCGAGTGTTGAGCATGCCGCGCAGGGTGCCGGTGGCAGCCATGACCGTAAGCATGGAAATGAGGCCGGGTGCTGCCGCCCGCAAGTAGATGCCGGCGTACTCGGAAGCAGCGGGGGAGGCACCAAAGAGGGAAGCCAGTTGGGGAGCGGCGGCCAATAGCACCAGTGCGAGCAGCAAGCCGATGCCAGCTGCAAGCCACATCCCGTCGATGCCGCCGCGCAGTGCGCCTTTCTTGTCCCCAGCTCCCAGGCGCCGCGAAGTCAGTGCCGTGGTGGTGTAGGCCAGGAAAATGCACATGCCGACGAACAGGTTCAAGATGATGGTGCCCACCGCCATGCCGGCTAACTGCTCCGTACCTAGGTGGCCGACCATGGCCGAATCAGCCATGGTCATAAGTGGTTCTGCTACCAGTGCGCCGAGGGCGGGTATCGCCAGTTCTAGGATTTGTCGGTTCAGGGTGCTCTGGCGCGGCTTGTCCACTTTTCCTCCGAAATTGGTTATCCACAGCCTGTGTATAAAGCTGTGGACTTTTTAGCCGGTGAAAGCCGGTTTACCTGCTTTACTGTGGTTCTATCAGCAGTTTTTGTCCACACGCTTTCCACAGGGTGGGAGATTTTATCCCCAAGAACTCCACAATAGTGGCCAGCTTATCCACATGCCAGCCGGAAGCAGCTTGGTTTTTTCCGTCCTCTTGTTCGATACTTAGAGCAAAGTGTCTTCCAGGGGGTATACATGGCTGAAGAGTCCGCTTACGATCGCGTTCCGCCTCACGACAATGATGCGGAGCAGTCCGTATTGGGCGCCATGTTGCTGTCTAAGGATGCAATCGCGGATGTTACCGAGCAGATGCGCGGTTCGGACTACTACGCCCCGAAACACGAGATCATTCACAACGCGATCATTGACCTGTACGGCCGGGAGGAACCCGCTGATGCCGTTACCGTTGCGGCGGAGCTAGAGCGTAAAGGCGACCTGAATCGCGTAGGTGGCGCCCCTTACCTGCACACTCTGACTACGGTCGTTCCTACCGCCGCCAACGCAAACTACTACGCCCGTATCGTTCGCGAGAAGGCGCAGCTGCGGTCGCTGGTAGATGTGGGTACCCGTATCGTGCAGCTGGGTTACAGTGCCGAGGGCGGCGATCCAGCCGAGATTATCAACACCGCGCAAAGCGAGATCTATGCGGTCACGTCGAACCGAACTGCCGAAGATTATGTTCCCATCTCGGACGCCATCGAACCACTGGTTGAGGAACTGGAGGCAATCGAGAACAACAAGGGCGAAGCCCAGGGGGTACCCACGGGATTCCACGATCTCGATCGCCTCTTGGGTGGCCTGCATGAAGGGCAGATGATCATTGTTGCTGCCCGTCCCGCAATGGGTAAGTCCACCCTGGCACTAGACTTTTGCCGGTCCGCTTCCATTCATCACGGGGTAGCTTCGGTTATCTTCAGCTTGGAAATGTCGCGCGGCGAGATCGCTATGCGTATGCTCTCTGCCGAAGCGCGCGTGCCCATGTCGAAGATGCGGCGAGGCGAGATGGAGAGGCAGGACTGGGTGAAGATTGCCGAGGTAATTGGCAAGACCGATGAAGCCCCCCTCTTTATTGACGATTCCCCAAACATGTCTATGACCGAGATTAGGGCAAAGTGTCGGCGGCTAAAGCAGCAGCATAATCTGGGGCTGATTGTGGTTGACTACCTGCAGCTGATGACTTCGGGCCGCGCCGTGGAATCGCGCCAGCAGGAAGTGTCTGACTTCTCGCGTTCGCTGAAATTGTTGGCAAAGGAATTGGGAGTGCCGGTTATTGCGGTAGCGCAGCTGAACCGTGGCCCCGAACAGCGCACCGATCACAAGCCGATGATGGCGGACTTGCGTGAATCCGGCTCGCTAGAACAGGACGCTGACGTAATCATGTTGCTGCATCGTCCCGAAGCGTACGAAGAGGATAACCGTCCGGGCGAGGCAGACATTATTGTGGCCAAGCATCGTAATGGTTCTACGGGCACTATTGCCGTGTCTTTCTTGGGACACTATGCTTCTTTTGCCTCACTAGGCCCAGAGGCTTAATCTCAAATAGTAAATACTTTATTGCGCGGCATTTTTTGGTAGTGGTATAAAAATATCATCCTATTTTATCTATCTAAAGGGATGTTATGCGCACTGAATTCGCTGCTTTGTCACACACCGCCACAGCTTCTTTCCAAGCTGTCGCGATGATGTGCGTTTCAGCTGCGCATATGTGTTTGATGCGCCCTTCGCGCTAAACTTTTCAGCCTTCGCCCAGGCATAATTAGGGCTACCCTCCACTCCGATTTTATTTAGCGGAGCTATATCCATTTTCTCTTTCTTTCCCAATTCAGGAGATTACTATGCTCATTTCTGGATTAATTCTAGGATTAATTCTAGGTTTCATATTCCAGCGAGGCCGATTTTGTGTCACCGGCGCTTTTCGTGACGTGTGGCTATCGCGTTCTACCAGGTGGTTTAACGCCTTCTTGCTAGCAATTGCGCTGCAATCTGTAATAGTCGTTGCGCTTGCGGGCCTTGGCATAGTGAGCCCTGAAGTCGATAAGTTTGCGCCCTTTGCGGTGTCGATCGGCTCCCTCCTATTTGGCGTCGGCATTGTCTTATCCGGCGGTTGCGCCACCGGCACCTACTACCGCGCTGGCGAGGGCCTCGTCGGCTCTTGGATCGCCCTGGTGCTGTACGCACTATCGTCGTCGGTGCTCAAGTTTGGCCTAGGGGCGGGGCTAACTAAGAAACTGCGCGGCGCCACCGTCAACGCAACCACGGTCTACGACACCCTAGGCGTGCCCTGGTGGGCGCTTTCGCTTCTTCTGGCAGTAGGGGTGGCATACCTGGTTATCCGCGAGCTTGCTGCCACTCCGAAGGTGGCAGCACTGCCGGCAAAGAAGACGGGCGTAGCACACTTTCTATTCGAAAAGAAGTGGCACCCTTACTTCACTGCCACCCTTGTTGGCCTGCTCGCTGCAGTAGCCTTCCCCCTGTCCAGCGCCACCGGGCGCAATGCCGGCCTCGGCATTACCACCCCCTCCGCCAAGCTGATCCAATTCCTGACCACCGCTGACATCAGCAACGTCGACTGGGGAGTGCTGTTAATTCTGGGGCTAATCCCGGGCTCTTACCTGGCAGCCAAGCTCTCGGGCGAATTCCGTGTTCGCGTCCCCGATGCGAGGACGGCGGTGCGGGCAGTGTGGGGCGGCCTGCTAATGGGCGTCGGTGCCGTGTGGGCAGGCGGATGCACTATCGGTAACTCGCTGGTAGACACGGCCCTGTTCGGCTGGCAGGGGTGGACCGCCTTCCTGTTCACCTTCCTAGGTGTGGGATTGGGCGCCCGCCTGTTCATCCAAAACCACACCCGCGCAGGGGCCGCCCTGCAGCCTCAGCCCGTTCTAGAAAACGCTTAAAGTAAAGGAAAAACATGAGCTTTTTAGGAATAAAATTCCCCACCAAAGAAAACAAGAAGACTCCCGCCCCGGTTCTTACGGGTTCGGAAAAGAGCTACCGCCTAGACGCTGTGGGCCAGGTGTGTCCTTTCCCGCTAGTAGAGGCTAAGAAGGCTATTGCCCAGATCAACAGCGGCGATTCCCTGCAAATAGATTTCGATTGCACGCAGGCCACGGATTCAATTCCCGCATGGGCTGCAGCGCAGGGCCACGAGGTGCTGGACTTCAAGCAGCTCGGAGAGGCTATTTGGACTATCACCTTGCGCAAAGCGTAGGTGTTGCGAAAAAGTGAGTGGCCAGGATCCGGGGGGAACCTGGCCACTCACCATTATTTAGCTACTTGGAGCGCGCTTCGTTGCGGATCTTCCGCAACCTATGCATGATGTCGGTATTTTCGCGACCGAAGTAGTCGTGCAGTTCCCGGTAAGTCTCGTACAGAGGTCGGTAGGCCTCAACGTTTTCGGGAATCGGCTTGTACTTGGCCTCGATCTTCTTGCCCATTGCAGCGGCAGCCTCGTACACGTCCTCGTAGGCACCGGCCGCAACCGCGGCGAAAATGGCCGAGCCCAACGCGCCCGCCTGCTCCGTTGCGGAAATAGAAATCGGCAGCCCGGTCACGTCTGCGTAACCCTGCGTGTAAATCGGGTTCTTCAGCAGCCCACCGGCAATGACGACCTCCTTGATCTCAACCCCGTGCTCCACGAAGTTGTCAATGATCGTCTTGCCGCCAAAGATGGACGCCTCGATCAGGGCGCGGTAGATGTCCTCGGGCTGGGTGGACAGTGTCTTGCCCAGCACCATGCCAGCCAACCTGGGGTCAGACAGGATCGAACGGTTGCCGTTGTGCCAGTCCAATGCCACTAGGCCGTGCTCGCCGATATTCTGCTCCATCGCCTTCTGCGTAAGCAAGTCGTGTACGTTGATGCCCTTTTCGTCGGCCTCTTCGTAGTAGCGCAGGGGCACGAAGGTGTCCTTGAACCACCCAAAGATGTCCCCAACGGCCGTCTGTCCGGCCTCGTACCCCCATTTGCCTGGGCAAATACCGCCATCGACGGTGCCGAAAACGCCCGGCACAAAGTGGAAGTCCTTATCCGAAACGAGCAGCACCGAAGACGTGCCGGCGATGATGGTCATGACGCCGTCTTCAATCGCATTCACACCGAGGGCGTGCGCGTGCGCATCGATGGAACCAGCCACGACGGTGGTTCCCACCTTCAGCCCGGTCCACTCTGCGGCCTCTTCACTTAGGCCGGCAACAGGCTCTGCCAGCTGCACGATCGGGGCGGACATCTTCTGTTCGTACACATCGCCGAAACCTTCTGCCAGGGCCTCCAAGTATTCGGTGGAGGGGTATTCGCCGTCCTGGTAGATGCGCTTGTAACCGGAAGGTCCAGCCGACTGCTTGTGCACGCCGGTAAGACGCCAGTTGATCCAGTCCATCGCGTCGGTAATCGCGCCTGTGGCCTTGTAGACCTCGGGCGCCTTCTCGAATACTTCCAGCGCCTTCGGTAGCAGTAGTTCGGAGGAGATGATCCCGCCGTAGCGGGCCAGCCACTTCTCCTGCCTCTCAGCAGCTAGCGACTGGATGCGGTCCGCCTGCTCCGCCGCCCCGTGATGCTTCCACAACTTCACGTACGCGTGCGGGTTGTTGCGGAATTGCTCAATCTCGCTCATCGGGGTGCCGTCCTCGGCAGCGAAGACGACTGAGGCAGAAGTGGTATCAACGCCAAGGGCGATCACTTCGGAGGCACTGACTCCGGCCTCCTGCAACGCGGCGGGCACAGTTTCCTTGATCGCCCTGATGTAGTCGCTCGCATTCTGCAAAGCGAAATCGGCGGGCAATTCCTGCCCATCGGCGCAGCTCAGAGTCTTATCCATGACAGCGGACTCGTATGCGTGCACGGCGGTACCTAACGTTTTGCCGTCCGAAACACGCACCACTGCGGCACGCGCGGATAGAGTGCCGAAGTCTATCCCGATTGTGTAGGAATGTTCCTTATCCATTTCCATCCTTAGTTGTCTTCATTGACAGGGTGACGGTGCTGCCCCCAGAATCCTTCAGGGCTGAACAGGTGCTCGATAACCGAATCCAGGGCACCCAGATCCACCAGCACGTCAAACACGGTGTAACGAGGACGGATCATCTGCGCCTGAATATGGGTCTTCCGGAAGCGATCCCAGTCGATCTTGATTTGCTCGGGGTGGTAGGGAGCGCCCGCTGCCTTCAGATCTTCAATTGCCTGTTCAGGCGAAATAATCTGCTTCGAGCAGGACTCACGAATATCTGCCCAGTTGTCCTTTAGCGTCTGCAAGCGCTCGCGGAGTGCGTCGCCCTCTAGGTACTTGCTAAGGGTGTGCTTTACAGCCACGTCTTCGATCTTGTCGATGATGTATTCGCGGACGCGCGCTTCGACCTCTTCCTTGGGGCGGGTGGCGGCAACAACCTTCTCGATGTCCAGGTTGTCGATATCCATGGCCAAAAATTCCTGCCACAGGGCCAGCGAGGCAACGGTGCCGATGCCTACCTTCATGCCGTGAGAAAGTGGCGGCTCCCAATCTAGTCCGTGTCCTTCCATCTCCCAGGTGTGGCTGAACTGGTGGCCTGCGCCGGAGGCGGGGCGCGAAGAGGAAAGAGCCTGCATGGCTAGACCGGACATGATGTTGCCCTTTGCAAGTCCCGCAATAGCGGCGGGGTTACCCGATCCAAGTTCGGCCGGATTGGACAGTGCCTCGCGCAGCGGCCCCTGCACTAGGGACCAGGTGTAGTCGTCAATCGCCTCTACGCCCAGGCGGTCGGCAAGGATCCAGTCAGCGCCGGCAGGAATCTTTTCTAGCAGGTCGCCGTAGCCGGTAGCGGTAAGACGCGCCGGAGCGTTGGCAATAACTTTCAGGTCGGCAATAAGGCCGGCGGGAGCGGGGCATTCGCGGGTGATCTTGAAACCGTCGCGAGTGATGGCAGCCCCGTATGCGGCGTAGCCGTCCACCGAGGCGGCGGTGCACACGTTCATGTACGGGCGTTTCAGTTCGCCGCTGGCCAGTTTCGAAATGTCGTTCAGAGTGCCCGAAGCGATGGAGCAGATGACCGTGTCATCTAGACCCTTGAGGTGTTCACGTACCTTCGAAACATTGTCGTAATCGGCGTAGACAGTGGGTTTGCCGGGGAAGATCATGCGGTCGATGATCTGCACGCCAGCTTCTTCCAGCGAGGCAACTACTTCTTCGCCGGCAGCACCGAAAGTGTTTTCGTCGGCTACCAGTAGGGCCTTTTTGTCACCGAAGAGGTCCTTGAACATCTTCCCGGTCTGATCCAGGACGTCCTCGCCAATAACTATGGCCTTGGTGTCCTTGGCGGTAGACAGAGCTTTTTGAATCAGGTCTTCTGCCATCTTGTTCAGTCTCCTTTGTCTAAACGGGTCAGTGAGTTGTCCGTCTCATTCATAATCGTACCTACTGTTAAAAATAACAATATCCGTGCGCATAGTGTCAGGACTATGCGACCGAGCGCACCTTTGTGCATGGGTGAATCCAGGAAATAGGAGGGCGAGCCTGCCCCCTTCGCGCGACGTGCCGCCCAATCGCGCGGTTGCAGCGGATATAGCGCGGCAAGGGCAAAGCTTCTTATTTCTATGGTGAGAAATATGACTATTGCGACCAGAATGCCGAATGTAGAGGCGTGTAGGCGCATATCTAGCTACGAGGGCCGCAAGTAGACATGGTTGTCTGTGACGTAATACCTGGGTCATAAGTCCTATTCGGCGCAAAAATAAATATAACACCGCAGGTGGCAGGCTAGATGGTGGAAGGTGTTGCCGCCACGCCTTGCTCTCTTACTTATTTCGCTGCTGGAAATAACGGACCCACTAATTACCGGGACGAAAAGAAGGGTGCGCAATCTGCGGTTAGACCAGCTTTAAAGTGCACTCCTGATTTTTATTGAAAAAACTGCGCGAATTTCTCTTCCCTGCCATGGCTATACGGGTAAATGTTACTAACTACCGCTTGGTAGAAATTATTTTTCATGCCCACAGGTTGCACATCCGTGCAACCGAGGGTGGGCAAAAATGCGGCCGCGTTCTTTCGCTCTCATAAATAAACCCAGTACAAACCAGGTTTGCAGTGGCCGACGCCATCTTTCGCATGTAGGGACGAAGGGGTAAGAGCCCAAAAAAATCTCGTGGTTGAATTTCACTCAAGCGGAGGAATATCAGGTCCTAATAACCGAACTGTTGGTTAGGCCCGATGCAAAGTCGCTCACTAGGGTCAGCTTTAGAGAATAGGAAAAATATGGCTAAGTCCGTAATAGGAGAGAAGAGTGTGAAGGATCTGTCCCGCCTTCACCGCATCTTTCTTTTAGTGCTCGTTTCAATGGGCAGCTCGATTATTTACACGCCCGCTTACTTGAAGAACGTCTTCTACGATCCGCTAATCAAGGCGTTGCACGCTTCTAACGCGCAGATCGGGCAGCTGCTGGCGGCTTACGCCCTCACCGCAACTATCTGCTACCTTCCTTCCGGCATCGTGGCCGATAAGGTTCGCGTACGCACCCTGTCCTGGGTCGGTTTTGTTGGCACCGCAGCCCTGACCTTCGTGTACGCCTTCCTGCCCTCCATCGCAGTGCTGTACATAGTGTTTGTGGGAATGGGCATCACCTCCATCCTGATTTGGTGGGGTGTGCGCTTCAAGCTCGTGCGCCTGATCTCGGAAGAAAACGAATACTCGCGTAATATCGGCATCTCCTACGGACTGTACGGCGCCGCCGGCCTGGTAGTCGGCCTCGTCATCCTGTGGATCGTCGAATCCCTGTTTGCAGGCAACACTGTCGGTGGTGTGCGCGCAATGCTCATCTTCCTTGGCGTAATCATTGGCCTGCTTGGCGTACTGTCCTACATGTTCATCCCGAAGTTTGAGGGCGAAATTGATCCCACCAAGTCCTCCTTCGACTTCGGCGAAGTACTGGACGCGCTGAAGAACCCTGTCGTGTGGCTAGCCGCAGGCTGCATGTTCTTCGTCTACTTCTACTACACCGGTATCAACTACACGACCCCGTACTTCAAGGACGTAATGGGCGCCTCTCTTGGCGTGGTGTCCTTCGTGTCGATCGTGCGTACTTACGGCGTCACCCTCCTGTCTGGCCCCATCTTCGGCACCATCGCCGAAAAGGTGGGTTCGCCCTCGAAGGTTATCGTCGGCGGCTCCGTGGTCGCGGTTGCCGGCCTTGTTGCCTTCACCGTTCTGCCCGCAAAGCCGGCGTCGGCATTTGTTGCTGCGGGCATCATGATCGTCCTCGGTTTCCTGGCAAACGGCGTGTTCGGCGTCGTCTCTTCCCAGCTAACCGAAGGTAAAGTGCCGCTAACCATCTTCGGTACGGCAACTGGGTTGCTTTCGGTCATCGGCTTCCTACCTGACTCCTTCTCATCCATCTGGTTCGGAGCGATGATCGACGCCCAGGGTAACGATGCCTACCACGGGATCTTCCTGATCCTGGCTGGTGCGGCCGTTATTGCCGCCCTGTTCGCGGTGGCCTTGCTGGTCTACGTGTCGCGCAACAAGGCGAAGCTAGAAAACGCACAGCAGGAGGCCGCCGAGGCCGTTGCCGAGAATGTCGAAGAGGCCGTAAATGCCTAACAAGGTGAACGTTCCCGCCCTCTGGTCTGAACAGACGGGCCAGGTTGTGGCGAAGCAGAAAGAACTGGCTTCCGGTGCCTTTGACACCAACCAGTCTCTATCTGACCTGCGCAGCGCATACGAAACAGAGCGGGCATTCTGGAACGAGGGCGGCCCCGAAATGGCCAGCCAGCGCCAGTACAGCGTGCCCACTGCGTACGGCGAAGTTCCGGTTACTGTCTTCTACCCTGCCGAGGGCGTGCTGCCGATCATAGTGTTCGCGCACGGCGGCGGTTTCACGGTCGGTTCGGTGAACACGCACAACCGGATTGCTCGCACTCTGGCAAGCCTGACCGGCGCGGCCGTAGTCTCGGTTGACTACACGCTGTCCCCGGAGGCGCACTACCCGCAGCCTGTCGAGGAAATTGTGGCTGTGGTGCAGGATCTGCGTGCCCGTGGGGCCGAATTGGATTTGGATCCGTCCTCGATCTCTTTCGCTGGGGATTCGGGCGGGGCCAACTTGGTTGCCGGCACGTACCTGCATTTGCGCGAGGTCGAAAAGGACGTTTCGGGTCTAGGCGTGAATCTGTTCTTCTACGGCTACTTCGGGCTTGACGATTCCATTTCCGCCCGCCTGCTGGGTGGCGAATGGGACGGTCTTACCGAGGCTGACATCGACTACTACTGGGGCCAGTACCTGGGCGAGGAACCGGCTGAAGATCAGCGGTTCTTCAAGATCGTCAACAACGAACTGGCCGACGGCTTCCTGCCTTCTTACATTGCCGCAGCCGATCTGGATCCGCTTCGGGACAACTCTGAACTGTTGTTCAAGATCCTCACCAATGCCGGCATTGCAGCCGAATTTAACCCGGTTCCCGGTGTCATCCACGGCTTCTTGCATAACTCCCGCCTGCTTGACGCGGCAGGGGAGTGCATGGAGGCCGCAGCAAAGTTTTACAACAAGCACGCACACAACAACTAGAAAGAAAGAACATGGATTTTTCGCTCACTGATGAACAGCAACTCATGGTTGACGGGTTCACCGAACTGATGAATTCCCGCAACTGGGAGACCTACTTCCACGAATGCGACGAAAAGCATGAATACCCCGAAGAATGGGTAAAGGCCATCTGTGACCTGGGCTTTGACCGCATCCTGCTGCCGGAAGAATATGACGGCTTCGGCGCAGACTGGACCACCCTGTGCGCTGCTTACGAAGCTCTAGGTCGCGCCGGTGGCCCGACCTACATCCTGTACCAGCTGCCCGGCTGGGACACGGTCCTGCGTGAAGGCACCGAGAAGCAGAAGGAAACCATCCTGTCCTTTGTCGGTTCCGGCAAGCAGATGCTGAACTACGCAATGACCGAGCCGTCCGCAGGTTCGTCGTGGGATGACATGCGCACCACCTACACCCGCAAGAACGGCAAGGTGTACCTGAACGGCCACAAGACCTTCCAGACCTCCGCCATGAAGGTCCCCTACATGGTCGTCATGGCCCGCAACAGCGAAGACATGTCGGTTTACACCGAATGGTTCGTTGACATGTCCAAGGAAGGCGTCACCCGCGAACCGCTGCAGAAGCTGGGCCTGCGCATGGACTCCTGTGCAGAGGTTTACTTCGACAACGTAGAGCTGGAAGAAGAAGACCTGTTCGGCACCGAGGGCAACGCCTTCATGCGTGGCGTCAAGGACTTCGATCTGGAGCGTTACCTGGTGGCTCTGACCAACTACGGCCAGGCCTACTGCGCTTTCGAGGACGCAGCCAAGTACGCGAACCAGCGCATCCAGGGTGGCCAGGCAATTGCCCGTCACCAGCTGATCCAGCAGAAGTTCGCAGACATGAAGGTTGCTCTGACCAACATGCGCAACATGCTTTACGAAATTGCTTGGAAGCAGGAAAACGGTCTGCTGGGCCGCGGCGACTGCTCCATGGCTAAGTACTACTGCTCGCACGCCTCCTTCGAGGTCGTCGACTCGGCCCTGCAGGTTCTGGCAGGCGTCGGCATCACCGGCGAACACCGCGTCCAGCGTTTCTACCGCGACCTGCGCGTAGACCGCGTCTCCGGTGGCACCGACGAAATGATGATCCTGACCGCCGGCCGCGCAGCACTGCGCGATTACCGCTAAGGAGCCAGCCATGTTGCCAACTGAAAAACCATCATTTGGCCCCCTAGATGACGTCAAAGTCATCTTCTCGGCTGTAGAAATCGCTGCTCCGACCGCCGCCGGCCTGATGGCCGAATGGGGTGCAGACGTCACCTGGATGGAAAACATCTGGTCGGGCGACTCCATGCGCGACACCAAGTGGGTAAAGGAAATGGAACGCCGCAACATGCGCTCTATCTCCATCCACCCGTTCAGCGACGAAGGTAAGGAAGCACTGCTAGGCCTCGTCAAGGACGCGGACATCTTCATCGAATCGTCCAAGGGCCCGGTGTGGGCACGCAAGGGCATCACCGATGAGGTGCTGTGGGAGGTCAACCCCGACCTGGTAATCGTGCACGTCTCTGGCTTCGGCCAGGACGGCGATCCGGAACGGGTCAACTCGGCTGCCTACGACCTGACCGTTGCCGCCTACGCGGGCATCATCGCCCAGAACGGCACTCAGGAACAGCCGATGAACATTGCCCCCTACTCGGTGGACTACTTCAACTCGCTAATGGTTGTTTCGTCCTCGCTAGCCGCACTACACAAGGCGCGCGCTACCGGCCAGGGCGAAAGCATCGACCTGGCAATGTACGAAACCATGATGCGCATCGGGTCCTACTACCTGATGGACTACATGAACGAGGGCATTGTCTGGCCGCGTCCGGGTAACCGCCACCAGAACCTGTGCGCCATCGGCGAATGGGAATGCAAGGACGGCTACATCGGGCTGTGCGTCTACGGCGTACCGCAGAATAAGTACCTGCTCGAAACCATCGGCCTGGGCGAGTTGTGGGGCACTGAGGACTACCCAGAGGACACCTCGGCTCTGTGGCTGAACGGGCCTAAGGCCGACCTGATCCAGCAGAAGCTGACCGAATACCTGAAGACGCAGTACAAGAAGGACGTGGAGCGCGACTTCACCGCCCACAAGATTGCGGCGCAAGTTGTCAACGAGTTCGAAGAGGTTGTCAAGGAAGAGCACATGTACCAGCGTGGCGTCTTCACCGAATGGGAAAACGAAGATGGCCAGAAGATCAAGGGCATCGGCGTCTTCCCGAAGTTCAAGAACAACCCGGGCAGGCAGTGGCGTCCCATGCCGAAGCTGGGCGAAGACACTCGTTACCTGCTTGAACGGGCTGGTTTCAGCGAAGAAAAGATCAATGAATTCAAGGAATCTGGCAAGCTCAAGTTTGCCGAGTAAGGAGAGTGCGGGGTCTCCCGCGCAGGTGAAATAATGTTTCAAACTGGCGATGGAACTACGGTGCGTAGCCTTGTGGAATACCAGGCACAAACACATCCGGAGCAGGTCTTCCTAATTTTTGAGGACTGCGACGCGGACGTGCGGCGGGTATACACCTACGCCCAGTTCCATCGCCTCTCCAACAAGGCGGCCAATCTGTTCCTTGAAAGGGGGGTCCGCCGGGGGGATCGGGTAGCTGTCCAGCTAACCAACTCCCCCGAATGTCTGGAGGCCCTGGTGGGCCTCGCCAAGATAGGGGCGATCTACGTGCCCCTGAATTCCTCCTACACCACCGCAGAGTGCGCCTACATTATGAAGGCGTGCGACGTTTCCCTTCTGCTTACTCAGCCGTCCCTCTACCAGATGCCGGGCATGGACGAATTGATCGAGGACGTGCTGGTAGTTGACGGTTCGCCCTCGGGATATGAGGCCTTGCGGGATGCGCAGTCGGAGGAACTGGCTAGTGAGCACGAACCGGTAAGTGCGGATGTCGTGGAAATTATGTTCACTTCGGGGACTACCTCCACGCCTAAGGGAGTAATGCTCACTAACGCCAACATGATCTTCTCGGGTCTGTACGTGAACTGGCAGCTGGCCATGAATCACGAAGACCGCTACATGACTTCCATGTGCGCTTCGCACGTGAATTTCCAACTTTCTGCTCTGCTGCCAGTGCTGACGGTGGGAGCAACCCTGATTTTGGCATCCCGCTATTCGGCTACGCGTTTTTGGAACCAGGTGCGCCGAAATGATGCGACTTTGGTGCAGTCGATGGCGATGATGGTGCGCACTATGATGCGCCAACCGGTTGCCGAGGGCGAACGCGATCATCGGGTCCGCCAGGTGCACTATTTCCTCCCTATATCTAGGAAGGAAAAGGCCGCTTTTGAGGAGCGCTTCGGCGTGACGCTGCTGAACAACTACGGTTCTACCGAATCACTGGTGGGGGTCATAACCGACTACCCGTACGGACCGCGCAAGTGGCCTTCGATTGGGCGAGTAGGCCCGGGCTACCAGGTGCGCATTGTCGATGCCGAGGGCGAAGATGTTCCTCCTGGCGAATGCGGGGAAATTCTGGTGCGGGGCCGGAAGGGTTATTCGCTGATGGCCGGCTACTGGAAGGATCCGGAAGCAACCGCTGCGGCGATTGACCAGGACGGCTGGTATCACACGGGTGATTTTGGTTCCTGCGACCAGGATGGGTGGTTCTATTTTGCTGACCGCCACATCGATCTGATCAAGCGCGGTGGCGAAAACATTTCCACTACCGAAGTGGAAAACATTCTCGAAGAAATGCCGGGAATTGCAGAAGCGGCAGTAGTGGGAGTGCCCGATCCGGTGCGCGACCAGGCCGTGAAAGCGGTACTTGTACTGACTCCCGGGTCGAACATTACCGAGGCCGAAATTTCGGCCTATGCGGCGGCCAATCTGGCCTCGTTCAAAGTTCCTTCCGTAATCGAGTTCCGCAAGGCTTTGCCGCGTGGAGCCTACGGAAAACTCCTGAAGCATCTATTGGTGCCAAGTAACTAAAAGAAAGGAATGCCATGGCTATTAACACTGATATGGTCGGGCAAACATTTGGTCCCTTCACTCGCGACTACACGTTCCGTGATCTGGAACTGTTCGCCCTTGGGTGCGGTGCGGGTATCGACGGCAAAGACGGCCTCGAATACATCAACGAAAAGGATCCGCAGAACCCGCAACTGAAGGTGCTGCCCATGTTCGGCGCAATGCTGATCGTAGACAGCGAAGTCACTCGTACGATCGACTACGGCTACAACTACGCAGGGTCGCTGCACTGGGGCTTTGACATCAAGTTCCACCAGCCCATCACCAAGATGTCCGATCACCTAGAGACCAAGGTGAAGCTTGAGGGCCTGTACGACCGTGGCGAAGGCCGCGGGCTGCTAGCACAGCACATTGGCGACACCTACGATTCGGATGGCAACCTGCTGTTCACCAACGAATCCTGGGACTGCCTGATTTATGACGGCGGCTGGGGTGGCCCCAAGCCTCCGAAGGATCTGGTGGACATGCCCGATCGCGAACCCGATTACGAAATTAGCGAGCGCATTCCAGAGAACCAGGCGCTAATCTACCGCCTGTCCGGGGACTACCACCCGCAGCACATCGACTGGGATTACGCCGCCAAGAACGGTGAGCCCCGTCCGATTCTGCACGCTATTTCTTACGCGGGCGTCGTCATGCGCCACGCCATCAACCAGTTTGTGCCGGGCGAGCCCGAGCGCATTACTCGTTTCAAGACCCGTATCACCTCTCCGGTCCACCCTGGCACCGTCCTGAAGACCCAGCTGTGGAAGGTGGGCGAGGGCGAGCTGCGCTTCCGCCTAGTTGACGAAGATTTCGAAAAGACAGGCGCGAAACCGCACCTGAACTGGGGCATCATCGAATACCGGTAAATCCAAATTAGTCACGACTAAAGAGGGGGACACGCATGGCGAAAGAGGCAGTATTACTGGATGATCTGGGAGTTACTCCCTTCTTGCGGCGTGTCACCCTCTTCTCGTCGGGCGGCCCCTTTCTAGAGGGGTACGTCCTCGGCGTCGTCGGCATCGCTATGGTGAAGATGGTGCCCGACTTGCATCTAACAGACTCGCAGGTCGGGGCGATCGGGACGATCGCCCTGGCCGGTCTGTTTGTCGGGGCCATCCTTGGCGGGTGGGCGACCGATAAACTGGGGCGTCGCAAAATGTTCGTCATCGACGTACTAGCAATTGCCGCCCTTTCGATTGGGAACTTATTTGTGCACGATGCGATCCAACTGATCGCCGTACGCTTCCTGATCGGAGTTGCGATCGGAGCGGATTACCCGATAGCCACCTCAATGATTGCCGAGTTCACCCCACGGCGGTATCGAGCAATATCGATGGGCTTTATTGCGGCCGTGTGGTACGTGGGCGCAAACGTGTCTTACCTGGTCGGATACCTGGTGCTTGAATGGCGTAACGGATGGCGGTGGGCACTGGCGTCCTCGCTAATTCCGTGCATAATCATTTTGGTAGGCCGCTGGTCGATCCCAGAATCGCCCAGGTGGCTGTACTCGAAGGGGCGCAAAGAGGAAGCCGATCAGATTCTGCACGACATTTTCGACCATTGGGTGGTACTCGAGGAGGAACCCTCCGAGCGCACCCGCTTTGGCGAAATTTTCAAGGGCGTGTATCTAAAACGCATCCTTTTCGTGGGCTTTATCTGGCTGTGTCAGGCAATCCCAATGTTTGCCATCTACACCTACGGTCCCCAGATCATGGGAGCCTTCGGATTCGATTCTGGCAGGGGCATCCTGATTGGCGAATCGATAGTGGGAACCTTCTTCTTGCTGGGTACGATCCCCGCGATGTTCCTTGCTGAATGGCTGGGCCGGCGCCCCCTAATTATCTATTCGTTTTTGCTGATGACAGCTGCTATGGCCGTGTTGGGTTGGTATAAGGGTGCGCCTATTGCCGTCGTCATTGCTTGCTTTGGTATCTATGCGATCTGTTCCGGTGGCCCCGGAAACCTGCAATGGCTCTATCCAAACGAACTGTTCCCAACCCAAGTGCGCGCGTCTGCCATGGGAGTGGCAATGGCTTTCTCTCGAATCGGCACGGTCTTTTCGATCTATTTGCTTCCGGGACTTATCAGTACCCGGGGCATTGAGGCCGTTATGCTGATGGGCGCCGGCATATCCGCGCTTGGGGCCCTAGTGTCGATACTGTTTGCCCCCGAAACAAAGGGGCTCACTCTGGCGGCAGCCAGCTCCGTCGAGAGAAGGTAATGATGTACCGCATTGAAAAGCATGTTGTAAGTTCTTACGAAACTAATTGCTATTTCTTAATTAGTGAAAATGAAACGCTAATTATTGATCCGGGCGATAACGCAAATCTGCTTCTACATAAGTTGCAGGGGAGGAATCCGGTCGGCATTGTGGTTACGCACTGCCACTCAGACCACATCAGCGCAATAAACGAGCTGGTAGAGGCCTATTCTATACCGGTAATGGTCGGCGAGGACGACGTTGCCGGGGTGGCTGATCCGCACCTGTCAGGATCCGACGACGACGGCACTTTCTACAAGGTTGATGTTCCATGCACCGGTCTTCGCGAGGGCGAAGTGATCCAGTGGGGCGATGCCACTTTGCAGGTGTTGTCAACGCCGGGGCACACCCCCGGTTCTATCTGTCTGTTGGATACCGAAAATAGCATCATATTTACTGGTGATACGCTATTTGCGGGCTCTGTAGGAAGAACCGATTTTGTGCGGGGAGACGCGGCCGCGATGCGGCAGACTTGCAAGCGGCTGGCAGGGCTTAATCCCGCCCTTTCGGTACTGCCGGGGCACGGTCCCGCCACGACCATGGAGGTCGAACAACGCTTGAATCCCTTCCTAAGCTCTTTTACCTACTGAAATAAAGCGTCGAATCTTCCTCTAGAAAACCATATTAACGGTGCAAAATTGGCCTCTCACCTGCAGAAACTATTTCTAATATTTCCACAAAGAAATAAAAAGAAATTGTGATTTTTAGGGAGAAAGTCCTATTAAAAATAGACACTGCTGCGGTTGGATTGTGGGTAGCAAACAAATGCGTATTCACTATTCCTGGAGGAGGAATATTAGATGACTGTTGCGGTTGCGTATAAATATGCGGCAAACCCCCAGGACGCTAACGTCCGTTCTGATGGGTCCGTCGATTGGTCTCGCGCCAAGGCTGCCGTCTCCGACTACGATCCCGTAGCCGTTGAGGTCGGTCGCAAGCTGGCAGAAGCCGCCGGGGCAGAACTGGTTGGCATCTCTGTTGGTGGCAAGAACCTGTCTTCGTCCATGGCAAAGAAGAACGCCATGTCCAAGGGCCTCGATCGTGGCCTAATCCTTTCCGACGAAGCCACCACTTCGTGGAACAGCGCAAAGATTGCTTCCGCCCTGGCCGAACTGGCCAAGCAGGCAGAGGCTGAAGTTGTTCTGACTGGTGACTCCTCCATCGACGAGGGCGTCGGCGTCATGAGTGCATTGGTTGCAGGCTACCTAGGCTGGCCATGCTTCCAGGAAGTCGTCTCGATTACCCCGGCCGACGGCGGTTACGAAATCGTCCAGGCTGTTGGCGGCGGCACTCGCACCCTGACCGTGAGCGGCAACGTGGTTGTCTCTGTGGCCACCGACGCAGCTCCCGTGAAGGTGCCTTCCATGAAGGACATTCTGGCTGCAGGTAAGAAGCCCGTCGAGGTTGTTGCTGCTGACGCAGTTTCTGCAGCACCCGTCGAGGTCGAAGTTACCGGCACCGAGAAGCCGGCTGCTAAGGACCGCAAGAACCAGGTCTACACCGGTGAAGAAGCTGTCGCCGAACTTGTTGGAGCACTGCGCTCCGAGGGCGTTCTGTAAGGGAAGGATTTAGTCAAAAATGGCAAACGCATGGGTTATCGCGGCGGAATCTCACGTCGCAAAGCTGATCGAACTCGGTAAGGCTGCCGCCGGCTCCGTCACCGTCGTCACCGTGGGTGACGTCAAGGTTGCGGGCGCGGACAAGGTCCTGAACGTCGCCCTCGCCGAGGGCGTCCCCGCAGAAGCTGCAGCTCCCGCAGTAGCAGAAGCAATCACCGCAGAAGCTGGCGACGTTGTGCTCGCTGCTTCCCGTCCGGTCGAAAAGGTGCTGGCTGGCGCCGTTGCTGCCAAGCTGAACGCTCCGCTGCTCACCTCCCCGCTAGAAATCGGGGCTGGCCAGGCGAAGCTGTCGCGCTTCGGCGGCATCTCGACCGAAACCGTCACCTACTCCGGCGTGGCCGTGTTCATCGCCGAAGGTGGAGCCGACGCTGCTGGCGATGCCGCAGCTGAAGAGGTCGCCTTCTCCGGCTACGACGCCAAGGTCACCGCAGTGGCAGAATCTTCGGCAGCTCAGGCAAACCTGGGCGACGCCCGCAAGATCGTCTCCGTCGGCCGTGGCTTCAAGGCAGAAGAAGACCTGCAGCTCGCCAGCGATCTGGCAGGCGCGCTCGGCGCAGAAATTGCTTGCTCGCGTCCGGTTGCTGAAGGCTCCGACTGGCTAAGCCGCGACCGCTACGTTGGTGTGTCCGGTCAGTCCGTCTCGCCAGACCTGTACCTGGCAGTCGGCATTTCCGGCCAGATCCAGCACACCGCTGGTATGGATAGCTCCAAGCTCGTTGTTGCGATCAACTCCGACAAGGACGCTCCGATTTTCGCAAAGGCAGATTACGGAATTGTCGGCGACCTCTACGAAGTGTTGCCGGCCCTAACTGAGGCAGTTCGATAAATAAATGACCGAAGAAGAGTACGACTTTGATGCCATCGTCATTGGTGGCGGAATTTCGGGTGCGGTTTGCGCCTACCTGCTCGCCAGCCAGGAAAAGGAAGTCCTGCTGATTGAGCGCGGTGTAGAACCGGGTTCGAAGAACCTGTCCGGCGGTGTTTTTTACTGCCGCGTAATGCAGGAAATCTTCCCTAATTTCATTGAAGAAGCCCCGATTGAACGAAAGATTACGCGTAACTGCATTTCCTTCTTGAACAAGGAATCTTTCGTCAACGTGGACTACTGGGATGGGCGTCTAGCCGAACCTGTGAATGCGGTGACCGTCCTACGGGCCAAGTTCGATCCGTGGCTTTCGCGGCAGTGCGAAGAAGCGGGCGTGACCGTGATGCCTGGCATCAAGGTCGACTCTTTGGTCAAGGAAGATGGGCGTTACATTGGCGTCCGCGCAGGTGAGGACGAACTGAAGGCGCGCGTGATTATCGCGGCTGACGGCGTCAACTCCTTCATTAGCAAGGACGAGGGGCTGCGCGATCGCGAACCTAAAGAGAATCTGGCGGTGGGCGTCAAGTCCGTCATCCAGCTTGGGGAAGGTCGCATTCGCGAACGCTTCAACCTGAACGAGGACGAGGGTGCCGCCTACGCCATCGTGGGCGATTGCACCGAGGGCGTCGCAGGTGGCGGATTCATGTACACCAACAAGGAATCCGTATCCATCGGTATTGTGGCGCGCCTCGATGACATCGAGAAGAAGGGCAAGGTCTCTTCTGATCTGCACGACCACTTCCTTTCCCACCCCGCAATCGCGCCGTTCCTCAAGGATGGGGAACTGCTCGAGTACGGCTGCCACCTGGTAGCTGAAGGCGGATCCAAGATGCAGCACGACCTGGTCCACCCCGGCCTTATTGTTATCGGCGACGCCGCTGGATTCACTCTGAACACCGGCTTCACTGTTCGCGGCATGGACCTAGCTGCTGGTAGCGCGCAGGCTGCAGCCCGAGCCGTGCTCGCCGCCCTCGACAAGAAGGACTATTCGAAGGAAGCGCTGAGCGCCTACATCACCGAATACGAATCCATGTTTGTCGGCAAGGATATGAAGACTTACGCAGGCGCGCCAGAATTTCTGGAAAACGACGAAATGTACGGCGAGGTCGGTGAACTGGTGGCGAACGTCCTGTACGGCGTTTACAACCACGACCTCACCCCGCGCAAGCACCTGGTGAAGGTCGCGTGGGATGCGTTCAAGGAATCGCCGCTGAAACTAACCAAGCTAGCCAAGATCGCCGTTCAAGGTATGAGGTCGATGTAAATGGAAGAATACATTGGGGGAACCGTTCCGGACCGCCTGGCCAGGAACGTGTACGAAGTAGACGAAGGTAACCCGCACATTGAGGTAAATCAGGAGATTGCGAAGGCCACGGGCACTGGCAAGCTGCTGGTTCGCATTTGCCCTGCGCATGTGTACTCCGAAGCGGAAAACGGAGACATTGAGGTCGAATACGCGGCCTGCCTCGAATGTGGCACCTGTCGCGCGGTAGCTGCTCCTGGCGCTTTGACCTGGCATTACCCGCAGTCCTCTATGGGGATCATGTTCCGCGAAGGCTAACTAAGTCGATAGACTAGACCCGGCTCCTTTAATGGGGATGGGTAGCTTTTTATGTGGCTAGGGCACTGTGGTGCCAGAAAGTGGGGAGCAAGTGGCAGTCGATAAGTCAGCAATCCTAGTTGCCCACGAGATTGTGCGTCGTGGTCCGCTGGGGCGCTTGGAACTTGCCAAGGCTCTTGGGCTTTCCCCCGCTTCCCTGACACGTATCGCTAAGCAGCTGATCTATTTGGGCATAGCTGAAGAGGCCAAGTCTAAGCCGGAGCTGGATCGGGGCGAAGACCGAGCTTCGAAGACTTTGGGCCGGCCGGTAACCAATATGCGAGTCCGTGCAGGCATCTTGTTCGCGGGCGTTCTTCTTTACGAGGGCGGCGCCACGGTCGCGCTCGTGGATTCAACCGGGCGCACCCGCTACAGTCACGCCGAGCACGCTGACATGTCTACGCCGCAGGCAATCGGCAAGGTGGTTGACGAATTGCTTAGCTCTGCCGAGGCGGCTGGGGCTAACGAAACCATTGAGGCGGCGGTGGTCGCCCTCGACGGCATTGTCGATCGGGACGGCTACGTTACTTCGGCGCCCTCGCTGGGGTTGGAACAGATTGACCTCTCCCAGTACGTTGAACCGCGCCTGTTCCCGCTGTGGTATTCGAATGATTCGGATGCGCTTTCGCAGGGGGAACTGTGGTTTGGCATTGGGCGGAAAGTAGATGACTTTGCTGTGCTGACTACCGGGGCTACGGTACGGCACGCTCTGGTTCGTTCTGGCAAATTGCTTTCCAGTGACGATGGCGGGCACCAGCGCATCGCGCACATGCCCCTGTCCGGTGGGTCTGGCATCTGCACGCTGGGGCATCGCGGCTGCGTCTCTACCGCGTTGACGGTACAGTCGCTGCGGTCACGAGTGGCGTGGGCGCAACCCGATCTGGCGCAGAAGGATCTGAATACTGAAGAGTTCATTGCGCTGCTGCGCGAAAAACTGCTTGCCAAGGATCCGGCACTTACCCAGATCCTGTGCGGTTTTGAACATGCCCTCCACAAGGCGGTAACGGTCGTTTCGTCAGTAGCAATGGTGTCTGACGTGGTGATCTGTGGGACGTTGGCGGCTATTGCCGAATGGCCCGAAATGGAATTCGAAAAGGAACTTGCCGAATTTCTGGGGCCAAACATTGACCCGATTCGCGTGCACGTTCGCAAGGGTGGCTACGCTAATTGGGCTGCGGGCGCGGGTGCGGTTGCGATCGATTATTGGATCAGACGTTTGGTAGAAAAAGCCTCCCAGTAGTCCGAAAGGGTTTGTTATGGCCAAGAATTCGACGTGGAAGGCCCTGTTGGGACTGCTAGTGCTGGTTGCGGTGCTGGCCATAGGTGCCGACCGGGGAGCCGTGTATTTTGCGCAGAGCGTTGGGGCCTCGAAACTGCAGGACTACGGGGCGGTTGACCCGAAAGTGAAAATCCACGATCTTCCGGCTTTGCAAAACCTGGTGCGCACGCGTGTCGAGGACGCGACTCTTACCGCCAGCGAAGTGAAAGTGCCCATCCTTTCCGGGGACGAGCGCACGACTATTAGTTTGCGCGATCTGAAGGTGCAGGCGCAGGGGTTGGCGTATAAACCTGAAACGCAGGTACGTCACGCCAGCTATGTTTTCTTGCTGCCGGACGAACAAATACAGAAGGTGTTGCAGGCAAAGGACATCCCCGCCCAGGTGCACACTGACGGCGAACAGATCCGTCTGACTAGCAAGGTTATGGGAGTGCAGGTTACTGGGAAGCTAACCATCCGCGCCGCAGAGCCCACCAGCGACAATAAGCCGCAGATTGAATTTGTTGTGCACGGCGTAGACATGAATCTTTGGGGCTATTCCGGGCAATTGGGCGGGGATAAGGAGACTACGCTGGGTCCGCTGCCGCTGACGGATTTGCCGGCGGGAACCACGATTGATTCGATCCGACCGGTCAAGGGCGGCGTGCAATTGTCGGGGCAGCTTTCAGATTTTCACTTGCAGTAGTTACTGGCGCCCTCGCAGCTAGGACGACGGGTGGTGGTGTGGGTAGAAGCGAGTGTGGATGAAAAACCTTTATCCTGGTATTGGCAGAGTAAATACGGGATTTTGGGGAAAAGCGTGCTCGTTTCTTTTGGTCCGCATCCTGAGCGGCAGTCCGTGCGTCAGTTGGCGTTCGGCGACTATGCACGTTTGTTGCCCGCTTCGGTGGTCGGGCTAATTGCTGCCGTGAATGTGGCGCTCGTAGTTACGGCCCCCCTGTTACTCGTGAAACCACCCTGGGCCCAGTCCGTCGCAATTGGGATTTGTTCTGCTTTCGGATACGGTTTCGGGGCCTTGCTGGGCTCCATTGTTTACTGGATAGCCAGGGCGCTGGCGCTGCAAGTAGTGGTAGAAAAACGCGTCCTCAGACTGCTCGCCTGGATCGTCTCCGCAGGTCTATTAGCGCTGGCTACCTGGGGTTTTGTGATGAACTATCGGGCAGCAATAAAAACGGCGTCTTTGACCGGTATGGAAAAACCGAGCGTCATAATCTACCTGCTGGAACTTGCCCTGGGAGCAGCCCTGGCGTGGGGCATTTTGCAGCTCATCAGCCTGGTACACCAGCTAACCGTGAAGCTAATCAAGAGCTTTGGGTCCCGGCTGCCGTTGCCGCTCGCGCGCCTGGCCGGGTGGGTGCTGGTCATTACCGTGGTTGCACTTGTCCTATACGGCGGGGTGATTCGCGGTGGACTGGGATGGGCCTCAAAACAGGCGGCGGAACTAAACAAACAGACCTACCCCAACGCTTCCCGGCCCACCTCGGAACTGGTGTCGGGGTCAGTCACCTCCAATGAGGACTGGAACCTGCTGGGAAAGGAAGGGCGCGCCTACGTCGCACACACGCCCTCGAAAAGTGAAATAAGCAAGCTGACGAAGCTTCCCGCCACGCAGCCAATTCGCGCCTACGCCTCGGTGGCGCAACACAAAAACGTGGCAGAAACGGCCCGTGCCGTAGTAGCCGAGCTGGAACGCACCGGCGCCTTTGAGCGTCCCGTGCTGGCCGTCATCACCACGACCGGCACCGGCTGGGTGAATAGCTGGAATCCGGGCGCCTTCGAATACGTCACTGGCGGCAACTGCGCCACCGCCGCGATGCAGTATTCATACAACCCTTCGTGGGTGCAGATCCTGGCCAACAAAGACGAAGTGAAGAGGGCGGGGACCACGCTCGTGCGCGCGGTACTCGAGAAAGTATCCACCCTGCCCAAGGATAAGCGCCCGAAGGTGTACCTGTCGGGAGAATCTTTGGGCGCCTACTCTGGGCTGGCCGCCCTCACCGAACTGTCAAAGACTGCCCACGGGCGCCATCTGGTTTCCCTAGTGAGCGGGCAGCTATGGGCGGGAACTCCGGCCTTCACGCCGGAGCGGGTGAATCTAGAGAGGGCGCGCACCCATGGCAGCCCTCAAATCGCCCCCGTAATAGACAACGGCCGCCACATTAGGGTGGTCACTTCTCATGGAGAACTTGCCACCGACATTTATGGCCGCGAGCTTGGCAGGTGGTCTTACCCGCGCACTATCTACGCCCAGCACGCTTCCGACCCGGTCACCCGCTGGGAGCTTCCGATCTGGACCGCGGAACCGGACTGGATGCGCGAAGACGCCGGCCACGACGTGGATTCGCACCTGCGGTGGCACTGGTTTGTCACCTTCACGCAGCTTTCCGCAGAACTGCCGTTGGCAATAGAAACCGAACCGGGGCACGGCCACAACTACCAAGGCGAATACTTGGCGTACTGGCGCTCACTCCTGGGGTTGCCAGGGGCAATTGGGGCTACTACCTCCCCACTTACCCAGGAAGGCTCTGTCGGCCGCGCCATAGGTCAAGGCGGCGCCACTGACAAGCAAATCTTGGATGCCCTGCGCGCCAACTAGCCGTTAGGTGTCTAGGCGAGGCCGGTGGGCGCGGGCCAGTTCACAGGACGAAAACGAAGAAACCCCAGAGCGTGTGCGCAATGATCGCGGGCCACAGGTGCCCGGTCATGACGCGCACACAGTAGAAACCAAAACCGGTCACGATTGAGCGGGCAGCAATCAGGACTGCCATAGTCCAGTCGGTGCCCAGGGGGATCATGCCGAACTGCCAGATAGCAAACAGCACCAACGACAGGACCACAGCCTGCCACTCGCGCCGAAACAGGTCGCGGCTAGTCATCAAAAGGGTGCCGCGAAAGAGCAACTCCTCGGCCACTGCTACCGCCAGCACGCCCACACCGCCGCTCAGCAGCGCTGCCGTGGATTCCTCCGTCACCTCGTAGACGGTGATATTGCGGATCGCAATAACGGCAATTAGGAAGAACTGGGCCATAGCTCCCGCGCGAATCAGCACCGGAATACTGCGCCTAGGCGGATAGGTGACCGGGTCTGGGGTAAGGGATAGCTCTGAAAAGGCGCGCGCGTTCGAGTACTCTTCGTCCTCCCACGGATCCACCGGCCGACGAGCAGCGCGCTCGCGGGTGGCCTGCAATGACGGCTCTATCAGCACGTCCATGCCATGGTCTAGCTTGCGGGCAACCGCCAAAGTAAAGAAGGACACTATGGCTAGTGGAATCACCAGTTCCAACACGGTGGTGGAAGGGCGCAGTAGCGATCTGGGGAACCCAACCGCCTCGATGGGCAGGGTGAATACCACGACGGCTACCTCGCGTAGCAGGAATGCTCCCGCGAAAGTTGCCGCGAGCCAGCCAACCGTAGGCAGGTTAGACCGCCAGTGCAAATACCTCATTTACGCTTGTTCCTTCCGCCTTTCACGAGGACGAACACCAGGGCGGCCAGCAGCACTATAAGCAGAAGGAACAACCAGTTAGGTACTGCCTTTCCCGCCTGCAAAAGAGCGTTTTCTAGGTGGGCCTGTTCGCTGGTGCCCAAGATCGCGAAACCAGCAATTCCGCCACTGCCAATAAGGAGGATCCCCAAGATGACGAACAGCGCCCCGCCAATCAGCGAACCCCAAGTGGTTTGCCTCCCCAAGAACTTCACCGGGCGTGGCCGCAACCAATTGCGCTTGTGCTGGCTGAGCGAATTCCACCCGAGCGAAAGCGCCGCGATCGGGGTAAACATGCCAAGCGCGTAAGAAAACATGGTGGCCACACCCAACGTGGTCGAACCGGCAGTAACCGCAAGCGCCAAAACAGCACCCAGGATGGGGCCGGTGCAACCGGCGCCAGCCAACCCGTAGCTCAATCCCAACAGGCCAATAGCTAGGGCAGAAACCCCGCCGCCCCGCCGAGTCGCGCGCCGCGTGCTCCCCGGTAGCCGCAGATGCGGGAACGGCAAAGCCAGCCCAGTCCAAACGCCCATCACAATAATGATGACACCAGTAACAACCGCTATCGTGTGTCGGTACTGCATCAGCACACTAGACAGGGCACCCGCTGCGGCCCCAAGCGGCAAAAGCGCTACCAAAAGGCCCGCGAAGAACACGAGCGTCGACCTCGCAATTTGGCCCTTGGAACTGAAAGCGTAAGCGAAGAACGCGGGAATTAGAGTGGCAGAGCAGGGGGCCAGAAGGGTAACCAGTCCGCCCAGGTATGCGCTTAGTAGTGTGACGCTCACTTGATGTTTGTCCGTCCTGTGGCATCTTTGTAGGCGGCTCGGATAGTGGCAAGGAATAGCTGCGGATCCTGAGCGCCGCTGATGAATCGGTCATTGATGAAGAACATGGGAGTACCTTGCAGGCCCAGGTCGGTAGAAGCATGATCGGTTTGCTGGTCTACCTGTGAGGCAAGTTCGTCAGAGCCCGCCTCTTCGATAAATTCGTCAACATCTTCGATGCCCGCTTTTTGTGCCGTCTGGCGGAGCAGGTATTCGTTCCAATCGGGGTGGTCGCCATCCGCACTCAATTTGTAGGCGGCGTCGTGGAAGGGCCAGAACTTACCGCGGTTTGCGGCTGCTAGTCCGCCAGCAGCGGCGTATTCGGAATGGTACTGGCCGAAGAAGGCCATGTCTTTCCATTCCACCCGCAAAACTCCCGCGTCAATGAGCGGGGTCAGCTTCGAAATGCTTTCTTCCTGAGCGCGTTCGCACATCGGGCAGGAGAAGTCGCCGAATTCGACCATAACTACCGGCGCATCCGCTTTGCCGAGGGCGCGCCCATCCTGCGGGTCGCGGCGGGCTTCGGCCAGCATAGCTTTGCGCTGTTTTTCGTTCGCAACTTTTTCGGCAGGCTGTTCGCGGGCGCCCACATCCAGGAGCCCTTGCGGGTCGGTCGGGAGGGCGACCTCGGTTTCGGTCTGCTCGCTGGTCTGCTGGGTGGGTGCAGCCTCGTGGTCTTTGCTCTTGGTGGCGTTGTAAATGATTAGCCCGGCAATGATGGCCACAGTCACGCAAATTGCTGCCGCAAGTAGCACCACGACGGGGTTGCGGCGCTCGCTCGCCTTGTCAGTCATCTGTTCCCTTTCAGCAGGCTAGATGGTGTTCTTTCGCTGCAAATACTTTAGCGCTACCCACCCGAAAGGTACACGTAGCCAGTATGTGAGAAGGCGGTAGAGCATGGCCGTGGACAGGGCGATGGCTCCCGGAATGCCGGCAACTTGTAGCCCGCCTGTGAGGGCTGCTTCTACCGGGCCTAGACCGCCGGGGGTGGGGATTACTGAACCGAGGGTGTTCGCGGTTAGGAACGTAACGGTCAGCTGCGGGATGGGCAGGCGGTGGCCGAATGCCATCAGGCACGCCCCGAATGTGCCCACATAGCAGGCGGTCTGCAGCAGCACGGCGAGGGCGGACAGGGCGATTCGTTTAGGATCGGCCATGGCCCAGACGATGCGAGGCCACACTTCTGACAGCCAAGGCTTTAGCCAAGCCATGATGCGTTTGCGCAGTGGTCCAATTTCGGCGATGACCACTACTACGGCGGCAATGCCTACCAGTACCAGGAATAGTGTGCGGCCGGGAATGCGGACCGAACCGTCCTGGCCAGTGATCACGATGACGATCGCCAGGGCGGCAACGGTGAACACGAACTGGGCGGCCTGCACCAGGGCTACCGTGGCAACCCCGAGCGATGGGGCTACGCCCTTCTTTTGCAGGTAGCGCAGGTTTAGGGCTGCGGGCCCCACCCCGGAGGGTGCGACCAGTGCCACCACGGAGGCTGCAACTTGCACCAGGGTAGTCTCCAATACCGGCAGTTTTTCCGGGGTCAAATATTTCAGGTTGAGGGCGGCGCCAACGTAGGAGGCAAAAGCAAAGGCGGTGGCCACGATGATCCATCCGGGCTTGGCGCCGGTGATGGCGGTCTTGAGCTCCTCAATGTTCAGGCTGCCTGCCACTACTACCAGTGCCCCCACGCCGATCGCGGCGAAGACGGTCCGCTTCCAGTTGAAGCGGGTAAGCTCGACCATCTGCACGTCGGTCTTCTCGGGTTGTTCGCCCAGCAGCTCTTCGCGTAGCGGGCCTAGTAGCTTGTGTTTGCCCGCCAGCCTCGAAGTTACCGACGGCAGAGCGATGCGTTGGGTCACCGGCACGATCTGCCGCAGCACTTCTGACCCCAGTTCTTCTTTAGCGATGTCGAGGGCGCGCTGCCACCCCAACGTGAATATTTGGACTACCAGCATTTGGAAAAGGTCAACGCGCTGATTTAGTTCCGAGGCGGCGATCTCGCCGGCCTCCCAGTGCATGATCGCCGGATCCGAGTTGGGGGTGATGGCTATGGCATCGGGGGTGATGTTGCGGTGTGCCAGGCCGGCAGCGTGGGCGCGGCGCAGCTGCCGCCAAAGGGAGCGGGCGCCCTCTTCAGTAAGGGAGGCACCCTGCGCCATAGCGGAGGAACCGCCCTTTTCGCGCGGGTCGGCATTGCGCGTTGCCAGAGGGCGAGCGTCCGGCGTCTCCTCATAAATCATGAGCGCGCTTTCCCCACTCTTGCCTACCTGGACAAGGCGGGGCGAGTGCACTCCCGCAGCGGTGGCGGCAGAGGCCATCATCGTGGCGCGTTCTAGGGAACCGCGAAGGGTGGCGGGGTTGGATCCGGACAGGCCGCGCAGGCGCAAGCTGTCCCATGTGCGCTCAATCCACCCCAAATAGTTGCGGTTCGAATCTAGGACGGTGATTTCGTAACGTTTTCCGGAAACGTCTTCCATCACGTAGTGGCGCGAATCGATCCCGGAGGGCCAGGCGGCCTTGTCGGGTACCACTTCTGCGTCTCCTACCCGCTTCGTTTGCAGTACCAGGTGGCCCCGCCTAGAGGCCACTGTGGAAATTTGCAGGACTTGCGGCGCTCCTCCGGCCGGGGTGCCGAGGCGCCTGATGAGTTTCGGGTGAAGCCCAGCAGACCGGATGGCTCCAACTAGTTCCGCACCCTTTGCGCGCCGGTCAACTACCCCTACGGCGTAACGGCCCAAGAGTCCCACGATGCGCCCTACGGCAACGGAAAGAAGTGCTGCAGACAGGGTAGACCGGTTCTGAATCAGAGCGATGAACAGGGTGATCCAGATGCCTGTCCAGGATAGGGCTATGACGCGCTCGCGGGAGCGTTCCCCAGCACAGGTGATCATGCCGACGAGGGCGGCAATGGGGACGTTCAGGGCGATCACGGTGCTGCCGCCCTCGGTAATAGCGAAGGCGGTCAGCAGGTGCTTAGGTAGTAGCGCTAGGGCTTCGGTGACGCCCCAGGCGGCCAGGCCGGAAACGATGGCCACCAGTACGGCCTCTAGAATCAGACGCCACAGTTCTTTGAATGCCAGCATCCCTAACACCGCCACGGGAATTGCCAGTACTAGCGCGTTCTCTACGATGCGAAGGGGAAAATAGACGATCTCTTGTAGGCGGGAGGCGGCGTGCTGCACGTCTGAAGTGATGGCCACCGAAGTTTCGGTTCCCACCATGGAAATTAGCACCAGCGACGCTGCTAATAGAGCAATGAACACCAGCTGTACCAAGTCGTCAGGACGGTGTACGCGCCTGGCAAGGGAGTCAATCAAGGTGGTGGGAGCGCCTTCTTGGGCCGCCGTTTTCTTAGGCGGCACCGAGCGGACCCACGGCAGAGTGGTAGTCCATGTGTTTGTGGTGCCGGCTTTTCCCATAGGAAACATGTTAGTGGAAAGGCCATATTTTACCCACCGCGAAGCGGAATTCAGGTGATCTTGCGTATCTGTTTGTCTATTAGTTGCCCGTTTCGATTAGGGTTGTCGTATGCAGAATATTCCTGAGCCGATCGCTGATGCTGTCCGTTTGCCCGACGTTGCCGAAGTAGGAATGGCAGCGGCAGCGCAGGTTGCAATGAAGAACGCGCACGCAGCATTAGCGCTCGTGCCTAGGGAAGTTTTTGCGGTGGCGCAGGTCTTCGTCGACGCCGGCGAAGAGATCGCGCTTGTGGGCGGCCCGGTCAGGGATGCTTTTTTGGGTCTTCGCCCTCATGATTTTGATTTGACTACCTCTGCCCATCCCGAGCAGACGGAGGCGCTGTTGCGTAAAGCTGGCGCTAACACGTGGGATGTGGGGCGCGCTTTTGGCACTATCGGCGGTCGTATTGGCGACACGGTTGTCGAGATTACGACCTACCGCACTGACGAGTACGAGGTGGGCTCTAGGAAGCCGCAGGTTGCGTACGGTGATTCTTTAGAGGGCGATCTGACGCGGCGCGACTTTACGGTGAACGCTATGGGGATTCGTCTTCCCGACATGACGTTGGTCGACCCGCTTGGGGGGCTTGCGGATTTGTTGGCGGGCACCCTGCGTACCCCGGTTTCTGCTGAGCAGTCCTTTGACGATGATCCGCTCCGCATTATGAGGGCGGCGCGTTTCGCTTCGCAGTTAGGTTTTGACGTGGCCGAGGATGTCATGCGTGCCATGGGGGAGCAGGCGGAGCGGCTGTCGATTGTGTCTGCTGAGCGAATCCAGGCCGAGCTGGTCCGACTCATGGTGGGTAAGCGCCCTCGGGCTGGGCTTGAGTTGATGACGCATACCGGGGTGGCAGATATTGTGTTGCCCGAGTTTTCCAGGTTGCGGCAGACGGTTGACGAGCATAAGCGTCACAAGGATGTTTATGAACATACGTTGACTGTGCTCGATCAGGCGATGTCTATGGAGACCGGCCCGGACGGGGCTGTGCCGGCGCCTGATTTTATTCTGCGTTTTGCCGCGATTATGCATGACGTGGGTAAGCCGGATACGCGGCGGTTTGAATCTAATGGGACGGTCTCGTTCCATCATCACGAGATCGTGGGAGCTAAGCTCACGCGCAAGCGGATGCGGGCGTTGAAGTTCGACAAGGACACTACGAAAAAGGTGTGTCGGCTGGTAGAGCTGCACCTGCGTTTCCATGGGTATGGGGAGCAGGCGTGGACCGATTCGGCGGTGCGTCGGTACGCGGCAGATGCGGGGCCGCTCTTGGAGCGGTTGCACCGTCTTACCAGGGCGGATTGCACTACGCGCAATAAGCGGAAGGCGGCGTATTTGTCGCATGCTTATGACGATCTGGAGCGTCGTATCAGCGAGCTTGCTAAGCAGGAAGAGCTGGATTCTATCCGCCCGGATTTGGACGGCAAGCAGATTATGCAGATTTTGGGGATTGGTCCTGGTCCGCAGGTAGGAAAAGCTTATAAGTACTTGCTGCAGTTGCGTATGGATGCTGGTCCGCTTGATGAAGAGGTGGCAAAAGAGCGGCTGCTGGCTTGGTGGAAAGAGCAGCAGTAGTTGTTGTAGGAACTTTAGGGGCCGCCCTCGCCTGTTGGGGGCGGGCTTTATATGGCGCTTTTCGTTACCTCACCTGCGATAATTTAGTTGCGCAATTGATGGTGATGCGGCTCACAGTCCTATGTGAATGACATTGCTACTTGCTAGGCTTTATGAGTGCATACCGTCGCGTATTTTTCCCGCCAACGATGGTCGGGGCGCACGGTTCTTCTAGGCAGGAGGACTCATGAGTCTAAAGCGCAACCCGTTGATTTTTACTCCCCGTCCGTTAGCGGCAGGTCTTGGTGCTGTTGCTCTTACCGCGGGTGGGCTTTTTATGTCTCCGGTGGTAAATCCGGTTGCCTTTGCTGAAAATACCCCGATCTCATCGCCCGGGCAGTATCAGGCTGCCCATACTGTTTCCGGCCAGGTATTCCTTGACCGGTCGGGGGCGCGCGGTTTGGCCGATAGCAAGCAGACCTGGTCGGCTTATAACGATGCTGACACTCCTCTGCCAGGAGTGAACGTGTACGTGCAGTGGATGGATGACGATTCTGCTAAGACTGTCTCTCCTATATATACGGCTACTTCCGCAGAGGACGGAAAGTACTCTATTGAGCTGCCTGATTGGACCGATTCTTTAGGTAACAAGCACAAGTGGAAGGCTAACTCGACCCAGAAGTTGCGAGTCTGGTCTGACAATCCGGACGATTCGAAGTACATGGCGTCCTTCTCGGAGGGCTTCCAAACATTCCACAACAGCGTGCAGCGTGTGCACGCAACTTGGCGGTTGGCCCGGCAGAGCGCTGTTGATTACAACGTGTCTTTCCAAGAGCGGCCTCAAAACGATGTGATGCACCTGCCCGAGGACAAGCAGACTAACTTGACTCCCACCAAGACTGGTGGCGACGTGCTTGGCCGTGTGTGGTGGGATCAGCGAAACGTTTATGGTGAGGACGGCGATGTTCCCCGGCTAAATACTGGTATGGGCGATAAGCCTATGGAGGGAATGAAGGTTCGTGCGTCATATGTGCAGGACGAGGTAGCCCGCAGATTCGATAAGTGGCTGGCTGCAAACAAGGGAGCAACCCAGGATCAGTTCCGTGACGCGCAAAAGCAGATCATGGCGCAGTACGAGGAAGAAAATCCGGGCAAGTCCGCCATTGCTGAAACGGCGTACGCTTTGACCAAGGCCGATGGCTCCTACCAGATTCAGTTCCAGGGGCTTTGGGGGGACAGCTACAGCTATAAGGGTATTTCCAACGGCGGAACCTATGGCGATTTGGCTCCTGCAGACAAGGGTTCTTGGGCGAAGGGCAACTTTGGTTCTAAGCATGTCAATACCAAGTACATGTATGTGTCTCCCGAGATTCCCGAGGGCGTTGGCGGGTCCATGGATACGATGCAGACCAACATGTTCCAGGACGCTGGCCGAAATACGCTGCTTGCTTCCTCTAATGCGATCAGTGGCGTAATCGATATGGACTTTGCGCTGAAACTGGAGAACCGTAAGTTTGACGTTGTGGAATATGATTCCACGGACAAGCTGGCAACACCGGGCGATACTGCAAACACTGAAGCTTCTGGGTTCAACCCGGAGCAGGATTATGACGTTATTTGGACTGATTCGACTGGTAAGCAGGTCGGCAAGTGCACTGTGACATCTTCCAGTGTGGGCAAGATTGAGTCCTGCCCCTTCACTGTTCCCGACGATTTGGATCAGGCACAGATTTACACCGCTACGATCTATCCGAAGGGCGATACTACTACGGCGCTCGCGGCAGATAACTTCGCTGCGACTCCGGATCCGCAGTACAAGAAGATCGAGGTCGAAGCCGGGGATAGTGGTACGGTTGCGGTTCCGTTGACTAAGGCGGGCAATCCGTTACATGAAGGGACCACTTTTGCCTCTCCTACGGCCGAGGAGCTGCCAGAAGGGATGACGGCAGCGCCTGAGTGGGCGACGGTTAATGCTGATGGTTCTATTAGTGCTAAGCCGGGTGCTGATGTTGAGCCGGGTGAGTATAAGGTTCCGGTTGTGGTGACTTATCCGGATGGGTCTACTGACACTGTTGAGGTTCCGGTTAAGGTTGGTGCGGCTGATAAGCCTGTTGATCCTGAGGATACTTCGAGTGTGGTTGAGCCTGTTTATCCGCCGGTGAAGGGGGATACTTCTTCTGAGGTTCCGACCTTTGTTGACGGTGATGGCAATGAGGTAGATAAGCCTGCTGCTGGCGAGGGTCAGGATGAGGTGAAGTTCGATCCTGGTGAGGATGCTCCCGATGGGGCTCAGGTTGATCCGGATAGTGGTGTTGTTACTATTCCGGAGGTTCCTGCTAAGGGGGAGGATCCTGTGGTTGTTCCGGTTGTGGTGACTTATCCGGATGGGACTACCGATACCACCACGGTCAAGTTCGAACCAGAACCAGCCGAAGAAGGTCAGCCGTCCTGGGATTCAGTAGAACTGAAGCCGGGTGAGGAAACCTCCATACCCAATAAGGGCGAAAAGATATCCGGTGCGACTGTTGAAACGGAAGGTCCTGGAACAGCTCAAATTGACGACGAGGGCAATATTAAGGTTCTCGCTGATCAAGATGCTAAGCCCGGGGACAGAATAACGGTGACGGTAAAGGACCGGAGCGGGAAGATAGTCGGCAAACTAGTCGTTACGATCGCTCAGTCCGATAAGCCGAGCAAACCTGAAAAACCAGGAAAGGAAACTAGTACTGGTAATGGTGGGCATTCTGAAACCACAACAACCGTAGTTGGTCAGCCGAGCTTGGCATCTACCGGCACAGCGGTGCTTGGCTATGGCGCCGCATCGGTTGCGTTGTTACTGGCAGGCGCAGGCATAGTGGCATATTCCCGCCGTAGGAAGGAATAGTAAACCGCTGTAGTGTTCCCGCCCCTCTGAAGATTTTCTTCGGAGGGGCGCACTATCTTAAATGCTCTGTCGTGCAGTCTCGAATTATAGGGTGCCGGTAAACACTGACGAAGTAATTGATATAGCAGCTTAGGTAAAAGATTTGCTGTTCCGGGGCCTTAGTGACCGCATAAAGCTAAAGCCAATGGTATTCGACAATAATTCAGATAGACCTGATACGTGCTCCAAATCCAATAAATAATGTATCGCTATATGAGACGAGTCGTCTCTTGTGAGCAGCGCCATGTGTGCGCGTGAATGACACGGTTGCCACATTTTGCACATACTACTAGTAGTAAGAGTTGCCATGGCTGCAATCGTGAGGCGCATCAAATATTTGAGGTAGCGCCAAACATGCAATCCTAATTCTTGTATTGCAGACACAAGTGAATGGAAAATGAAACCTTCCGGAAATACATTAGTGAATTAAAATTAGTTTATTGAATGTAGACTGAATGTTTTTAAAACCTATTGTTATCCCACAAATAAGACCCTAGCCTGAGGCATACAGCGAAGTCGGTACTGATCTCGAGGCAATCCTTCGAACTTAGTTGCCGCCTGATAACCAGATGCGGTTGTCAGCTCTCACGAATTTTTCCTCAGGAGAAACGTTCTATGAACAATGTTTCAAGGTTCTTATTACTAGCGCCTCGATCGGTACTTGCGACGTTAGGTGTGGCGGCTATGACCGCAGGTGGTTTGGTGCTGGCTCCGGCGGTGGCGCCAACTAATGCTGCGGCTGAACAGGCTCCAATATTGAGTGCAGGCGAGTGGCTAAAGAAGGGCACTGTCAATGGGTACGTTTTCGTTGACCGTGTTGGCAACCGCACCACCAAGCAGCCTGACGATGTTCCGCTATCAAATGTGAAGGTTTACGCGCAGTGGAAGGACGCCGATGGCGTGGTTTCCCCGGTTTACACTGCGAATACAAAATCTGATGGTTCTTATTCAATCGCCCTTCCTGACTGGAAAGATGCAAATGGTAGGAGCCACAAGTTCAAATCTCACATAGGCCAGCAGCTGCGTACTTGGTTCGACAACCCGGATCCTTCGAAGTACTGGAAGTCCTTCAGTGAAGCTGATGGGAACTTCGGTTCTGTAGGAGACCGTTACCAGTCGACTTGGCTGGATCTATCCCATGTCTACATGTTAGGACCACGGATTTAGTAACGCTGTGGTGAGTATCCAGTAACGCCCGG